>ERZ1048872.751-NODE-751-length-32614-cov-8.905648_pt1 | contig 32614 bp, 29 predicted proteins | sample MGYA00383100_ERZ1048872 | MGnify/ENA primary metagenome ERZ1048872 (study PRJEB29581, sample SAMEA5548370) | metagenome | biome: marine; feature: coastal; material: water | depth 50 m | study: Short-term variability in the microbial, nano- and picoplankton...
TTTTTGATGACGTCCGAGCACCGCGCAAGAACGTAATAGGCACAGTGAACGACGGCTGGACCGTCGCGAAGCGCTTGTTGCAGTACGAACGTACGATGATCGGTGGTGGCGGTGGCGGTGGCCAAAAAGTCAAAAGTTTGGCTGAAATTGCGACTCAGTATATCGGTTTGCAGGACGGCAAAATCAACGACGGCAACCTCCGTTCGGAGATTGCTAAGCACTCGATGGACTCGCGCGCATTCAGCCTAACGACACGTAGAAGCGCCGAGGAATCGAAGTCTACCCAGGCGCCGAGTTTTGTCTCCTCGATGTTTAAGTACTACGGAACGGAGCAGAACATCGCCCGTTACGAGCTAATGATGAAAGCAATGGGCTCGCAAATGTTGGGCTGGGAAGGTGATGAGTTTCAGCCCGCCGAGTTAACGGAAACCCGAGCGTGGCTAAGGTCGAAGGCAAACTCTATTGAGGGGGGTACCTCTGAGGTGCAATTGAATATTGTTGCCAAGCGTGTGTTAGGTTTGCCTGATTAGTCGGAGTTTGAAGTGTGATAGCAAGCCGGCATTTCGCCCATTCAGGTAGTGATTTTTGGGATTCTAGGATTGGCTGATCGAATAGTTCAGCCATCAGATTTTGCCATTACTTAATGCAGGCTTGATCCGATTCAAATAAAAAAGTCCCCGACGATAATTCGTTAATGCTAATTGAAGGCTCGTCCTATTGTCCTACGCAAAAGAGGAATAGGGCGCTGGCTTCTGATTTTTACGTACACAGGCCAAGTACGCTGTCAGCTAATATCTGGTCAGATACCACAATTTGATCCCCATTAGGCGAAAGATCCAGTGAATTGCAAATAACGACGTTGCCTGAAGCGTAGCCACTGTAAAACAAGGATTCACTAAACTCTCCGAGAGGTCGCGAGTAGATTTGATCATCGCTTCACAGGCTTCCTTGCACTCTCAGACACAATAGCTGTGCAAACTTAAATAACGTCAAAACCTTACATTACCGCTCTCGGGTTAATTTTTGATCGGTATTCATATTGGTTTGTTTGTTAATTGAGTAACATTAAAAGGCGCGGACAAATATATCGACGCTTGGTATAACGTCGGCGAAGTGAATGCTCAAAAGTGTCAGGAAATTGTATGAGCTCGTTCAGAAGTATTTGCATCAGCTAAACAAACCCGTATTCCAATTCAAACTAACTAATTATGGGAAGCATCATGTACCAATTTTATTACGCGCCGGGTTCCTGCTCGCTGGCGGCTCAGATCGCGCTGGAGATATCGGGCGCACAATATCAAAGTGTCAAACTCGACTTTCGATCTAACGCGCAGAGGGAAAGTAGCTATTTGGCAATTAATCCGAAAGGCAGAGTGCCAGCACTCGTTTGCGAGCAGGGTGTGATTACCGAAAATCCGGCTATTTTGCTTTTCCTGGCGCAGCAATATCCCGACGCTGGACTGGCACCTTTAAACGATCCTTTTAAGCTTGCGCAAATCAATGCGTTCAATGCTTATTTGAGTTCGACAGTCCATCCGGCACATGCCCATGGTGTGCGTGGTTATCGATGGGCCGATGATGAAGCCGCGATTGCAGAGATGAAGCGAAAAATGCCTGAGGTCATGGCTGAGTGTTTCAAAACAATCGAAAGTGATATGTTTGAGGGACCTTGGGTCATGGGGGAGGATTTTTCGATCAGTGATATTTATTTATTCACAATCGCCCAATGGCTCGAAGCTGATCGCGTCGATATCACGCAATTCCCTAAGGTCATGGCGCATCGTTCACGGATGCGTGAGTTAGATGTTGTTAAAAAGGTGTTGGCTGCGCAATAAGCAAAATACTCAGGGAGCGCTAAGTGCTCCCTGAATATTAAGCTATTTACGATTTACTTAGGCTGCATCCTGATACCGCCATCCATTCGGATACACTCAGCATTGATGTAATCGTTTTCTACGATACTCTGGGCCAAGTGAGCGATTTCGTCCGGCATACCCAGTCTTCTTGGGTACAAAACCTGGCTTGAAAGTGGCTGAATAGCCTGTTCTATTTCAGGTGTCATTTCTTCCTGACCGCCCATCATTAGTGGTGTCACGATCAACCCTGGCACGATAGTGTTACATCGGATGCCGATAGCAGAGAGATCGCGGGCAATGGGAAGTGTCATACCAACGACGCCGCCTTTAGAGGCGGAGTAAGCCGCTTGACCAATTTGGCCGTCATAGGCAGCAACAGAAGCCGTGTTGATGATGACTCCGCGACCGCCATCCTTGTTGAATGGCTCATTTTCAGCCATCTTCTCGGCGCAAAGTCGCAGCACGTTGAAGGTGCCAACAAGATTGACGTTTATGATTAGATTAAAATCTTTCAGAGGGAATGGGCCCTTCTTTCCCATTGTTCGTTTGGCGTTGCCGATACCCGCATAGTTGCAGTTAATATGAATAGCACCGAAGGCTGCCATTGTTGCGTCGATACCGGCTTTTACCGAATCTTCATCAGTAACGTTAACGTTGCAGTAAATTACGCTGCCAGCATGTTCGGCCGCGAGTGCATTTCCTTTTTCTTCGTTCATGTCGAAGATGGCACATTTCGCGCCGCCGGCGACAAAACGCTTGACGGTTGCGCGTCCTAAGCCTGATGCGCCACCGGTAATAACGGCAACTTTATCTTGTAAATCCATAGGTACTCCTTGAATAGGTTCTGTATGTGGGTTTTTAGGTGAAAAATAACCTGAGTATTGTACCAGTGTCGCGCGCGGGTGAGAAACCGAAGTTGAAATTGCTGTCTGGTGATGGGTCCCGTAGTATGCCCGAGATTATTTTTTATTTATGGAGTACGCAGTGGATCTTGGTAAGTTAGGTGTTTGGTATTTTTTTGATGGTTTGTCTTCTGCCGATACGGCAATGGCCGCCAAGCGAATCGAATCGCTTGGCTACAGTGCGTTGTGGTTACCGGAGACTGTGGGTAAAAGCCCTGTTGTGTTAAGCGCGTATCTGCTGGCTCAAACCGAGAAGCTTATCCTCGCAACGGGCATTATGAACATCTATCACCGGGAACCGGGCGTGACAACAGCTTTGCAAAAGTCACTGGCGGAACAATCAGGTGACAGGTTTTTACTCGGCATGGGTGTCTCACACAAACCGTTGGTTGAGGGTGTGCGTAATCTTGAGTACGGCCCACCGGTAGCAACCATGCGGTCATATATAGAAAAAATGAAAGGGGCTATTTACAGCGGTCTGCCACCAGCGACTGAACCTCCGACCGTGATTGCAGCGCTAGGTCCGAAAATGCTTGAGCTGGCAGCTCAAGAGACCTCGGGCGCTCACCCCTATTTCACTTCACCGGATCATACGCGAATGGCGCGAGATATTATGGGCGAGGGTCCCATGTTGTGCGTGGAACAGAAAGTGATTTTGGAATCAGATCCGACGAAAGCGCGCGAGTTGGCGAAGCCTGTTGCACAGATATATAACCGATTGCCAAATTACAGGAATAACTGGCTGCGCATGGGGCTTAGTAACGAAGATATCGATTCTCTGAGCGATAAGTTTATCGACGCAACGTTTGCCTGGGGCAGTGCCGACACCATTAAGAACCGGTTACAAGAACATTTTGATGCGGGCGCGGACCACGTTTGCATTCAGCCAGTCAATCCAAATGGTCAATTTGGTGATTTGCACTGGGAAGGACTTGAAGCGCTGGCAAGCTAACGGCTAGTCGCTGTTTCAACGATCGCCCTTTTTAGGCGTTCTGCCGAGTCGGTAAAATATAGCGGCCGTGCGATTTGTCATTCGGACCGCATAGGCACAGTTAAGCGGGGGGAGTTAGACCAATGACAAATATGACAAACAAGGTGGTGTTAATTACTGGCGGCAGCCGAGGCTTGGGACGTGCTATGGCGCTGGCATTCGCAGAAGCGGGTGCCGACATCGCAATAATCGGGCGCAAAATTGACAGCTGTATTGAAACAGCGAAAGAAGTTGAGGCTCTGGGGCGTAAGGCCTTTCCCTATGCCGCACATGTCGCGAATTGGACGCAGATCGATGCGATGGTCGAGAAGGTGTACGCTGAATTTGGTCGAGTTGACGTGCTCATCAATAACGCGGGAATGTCCCCTCTTTATCCGTCGCTTGATGAGGTGTCAGAAGAGCTTTTTGATAAGGTGATTGGCGTTAATCTAAAAGGTCCGTTCAGACTCAGCGCAAATGTTGGTAAACGAATGATGGAAGGTGAAGGCGGCGCTATTATCAATGTGAGTAGCACTGCTTCTGTACGGCCGAGTCCTCATGCTGAACCCTATGGCGCATCAAAGGCAGGTTTGAACGCGATTACTCAGTCCTTCGCTCATGCTTATGGACCGAAAGTGCGCGTCAACTGCATCATGGCCGGACCTTTTCTCACCGACATATCAAAAGCTTGGGACATGGAAGCCTTTGAAAAACGTGCGGAGGAAAACATACCGTTGCAACGCGGGGGGCAGCCACAGGAAATTACCGGCGCAGCTTTATACCTGGCGTCCGATGCCGCCAGTTTTACAACGGGAGCCATTCTCGCTGTTGATGGCGGCGCGCACTAACCAGATTTTGTGGCAAAGCGGATATTTACATATTAGTTCCAAAGGAAGCATATGATGTTGCAGGATCGCTATGGAAACCGAGTAAGCACTGAGTCCAATGTAGCTCTTGAGGGCTATATCGAGTCAGTCGACAGCGTGCTCAGCGCTACCAATGATCCGCTGATAGGCATTGATAAAGCTTTGGCTGCTGACCCTGAATTTGCGTTGGCGCATGTGACGAAAGGCAGGCAATTCATGCTGCTGGGAAAAATGAAGGAAGCTAGAGAAAGCATCCTTCAGGCGGTAGCGCTCGCGCCAGGTACAACTGCCAGAGAGCAGAGTCACATCGAAATTTTCAACTTGCTGTCGAGCGGGCGTAGCCCTGACGCGCTTACATTAACGCGCACTCATATGAAAGATTATCCACGCGACGCCTTTGCGCTGGCACCGTCAACCAGTGTTTTCGGATTGATTGGCTTCGGTGGTCGAGAGGGACGTGAACCAGAGCAAGTAGATCTGCTGGAACCGCTGGTAGGTGCCTTCGGTGATGACTGGTGGTTTCTCTCTGTCTATGCTTTTGCCCTGATTGAAGTGGGGCAATGGCAAAGAGGTCGTGAATTGATCGAACGTGCACTGGAACAAAAGCCACGGAGTGCAAATACAGCCCATATCTACGCGCATGCGCTCTATGAAGCGGGGGAAGACAGACCACTGGCTGATTATCTGGAGGCCTGGCTACCGGATTATCCCGATACGAATTTGCTAAGTTGCCATGCTTGGTGGCATTTGTGTTTGGCACGACTGATGCTAGGTGAGCACGATGCTATCTGGCCGATTTACGACGCTCACTGCGCACCCTCGATCTCGGACGGGCCGGCTATTAATGTTTTTACCGATGGCGTTGCACTGTTGTGGAGATCGGAACTTGCGGGCATGGAGAGAACAACTGAGCGATGGCAGGCATTGCAGGATTACCGCGAAAAAACGCTTGCACACCCGATGGTTTTTGTCGACGCGCATGGTGGTTTGCCGGCGCTGGCGCTTGGGGATGCAGAGCGATTCAGCGATTGGCTTGAGGCGCTGACAAAAGCTGACGAGAAAGGCAGATTACCCGCAGGTAAGATTCCAGGCAAAATAAATCAGGCGTTTGAGGCCTACGCAGCAGAAGACTGGTCGAAAGCGATTAGTATTCTCGAACCTATTCAGGATCAGATCATCAGGATCGGAGGCAGTCGTGCGCAGCGTGATTTTGTGCTGAATACGCTTCTGTCTGCCTACGTCAAGGACGGTCGTGCAGAGACTGCACGCGCATTGATCTCAGCTCAGTCCGATCGACCAAGAGCCGTTCCGGTATCGGATCTGTATGCGTAGGGTGATCAGCCTAAGCTAGTGGCACAAGCAGCAGTTGCTGCTCTAAATCAGCTAACAGGTCGTTTTCGTCTACGGTGGCGGTCGTATGTCCGTAGACAATTCGGTCAGGCCTGATCAGAGCGCAGCGGTTTTCTTTGAAGACGTTGTCAAAGTGACCTCGCTGTTCATTCAGTTTTTCAATATTCAGTAATCTGATATCCAGTCGCGAGATGAGCCTTTTTGAGTGCTCATCAAGTGACAAATCACCCCGGTAAACGAGTGCAAAGCCTGAGCCCAGCAGTGCGTCTAATTTGTGCGTTTGACCCTCTCTGGTTGTTACGGTCGGTTGACTGAATAGATATCCCGTTGAACCGGTGTCGCTGATTTGATCCAGTTGCAGGACGCCGGCTCTGATAGGCGGTGATTCTCTGCCCTGACCGTAACCGGATGATTTTAAGGCTGCTGGTGTTGCAGGAGGCGGTTTACCCCGACGTTGTGCCATCTCTATTGCAGCTTGGTGTTCCATTAATCGACCAATGGCGACTGCCCACTCGACGAGATCTGTGGCGTGGGCAGTGCGTTCTTGTTCATATGAATCAAGCAGCTTTTCGTCTGCAACACCATCGCAAACAAGCGCAAGTTTCCATGCAAGATTGATAACGTCGCGCATGCCTGCGTTCATTCCTTGGCCCAAAAAAGGCGGTGTCTGATGTGCAGCATCGCCCGCCACAAAAACATTGCCAACGCGCCATGTTTCGGCTGTCGCAGCGTGAAACTGATAGACAGCAGCGCGTCTAATTTCATAGGTGCCGCGGGGCGTCCATGCGTCAATCAGTGTCATGATTTTTTCAGGATCAAGCATTTCCTCTTTCGTCTCACCAGGGAGCAATTTGAACTCCCAGCGTCGATAAGGGTCCTTGGTAGCGACGTAGGTGCTAATTCTGTCGGGGTCACAAACCTGAATGGTGTCGTTAGTAAGAGTGTGTCCAGAAAACGTAGTGACGTCTACAACAAGCCACTCATGATCGTAACCGAGATCATGCCACTCGATACCGAGCGCTTTGCGTGTCGGCGAAGCAGCACCGTCGCAGGCAAGCAGATAGCGGGCGCGAACATGAAATTCTTCCCGGGGCTGCTGAATATTATTCACAAGGATTTCGACCGCTGTTGAGCCATCCCTAAAAGAAATCGCTTCCATGCCAATGAATGCGGTTACATTGGGGTGATCGACGGCGTTTGTTCGAAGATAGCTTTCGAACTCGGGTTGGTCAAACATGTTGTTTGGCTGCCAACCGTTTGGGCCAAAGTCCTTGAATTCGATGCCAAACATCCATTCTCTTTTTGAATTGGCGAACCCGCCCCTGTCGCCTGATCGTACCGTCTGTAACAACGCATCAACCTCATCTGCACGTCCTATCGATTGAAATGCACGCAGAATTTCTCCGTCCAGATTTACCGCTCTAGGTAGTTTGTAAACTTCAAGGTCCCGTTCTATAGCCACGACATTAAGCCCTGCCTCTGCAAACAGAATGGCTGCGGTTGCACCCACGGGGCCCAATCCAATAATTGCCACATCATACTGGGTGTCTTTCACGGCTGACTCCGATGCTCGTTGATTCGTAAACAGTTCTTAGAAAAGCTAACGCAATTTTGCCCGAGCAGTCCAACAGTTTCTGGAAAAATTAAACCTATCCGTCAAGTCGACGTATGCGTATTATTCGTGATCAGAGATAGCAAAAGCGCGAATCAATCAGCCACTCAGGAGAAGCTTTAATGAAGATAGCGACTTACACTAGGCCAGGAGAATCGGACCAAAGGTTGGGCGTGGTGAGGGATGATCAGATCATAGACCTTGGGGACAACGGCATTGACAGCAATATCATGTCGGTCATAACGGGGGGCGTAAATACGAATGCGATCGAAGCTGCGACGGCCGGAAAGACCGGCATTAAACTTTCATCGGTGCAGTTGCTCGCTCCGGTGCCTCTGCCCGGTAAAATTCTGGCTATCGGTTTGAACTATGGTGACCATATCGCTGAGACGGGTAGTGAACCGCCGAAGTTTCAGATGTGGTTTAACAAACAACATAACTGCGCCGCGGGTCCATATGATGATATAAATTTGCCGCTGGTGTCGGACAAATTGGACTATGAAGCTGAGCTTTGTCTAGTGATAGGCAGAAAGTGCAAGCATGTGCCCCGTGAGCGCGCCCATGAGGTTATTGCTGGGTACTTTTGTGGCAATGACGTGAGTGTAAGAGATTGGCAAATTAGAGTGCCGACCTTTCAGATTGGTAAGTCATTCGACACCCACGGGCCGATGGGTCCCTATCTTGTCACGCCGGATGAGGTTGGTGATCCACATAATCTAGCGATTCGTTGTACGGTTAATGGCGAGGAACGACAAAATTCAAATACCAAGCATCTAATATTTGATTGTTACGATGCTATCGCACATCTTACCCAGTCATTTACGCTTGATGTCGGTGACGTGCTGTTCATGGGAACCCCGAGTGGCGTTGGCGTTGCAATGAAACCGCCGTCATTTATGAAAGCTGGCGATATAGTCAGGGTTGAAATAGAAAAGCTGGGTTATATTGAAAACGAAGTTGTCGTGGAAGATGCGCAAACAGTCATTGAGTAGCCTTCAAGCTGACCGTCGATGATTGAGCAAGACATATACAAATAAGGGGAAATCTTGAATGAAACTTTATCATTGTCCTGATGCACGGTCACTTCGACCGCTTTGGGCGCTTGAAGAAATGAATCTTGAGTATGATTTGATCAATATGGCGTTTCCACCGAGAGCATCATATCCGGGATATTTAGATTTGAACCCGATGGGCACAGTGCCAACATTTATTGATGGAAACACAACAATCACTGAGTCATCGGGCATATGTCATTATCTTGCAGAAAAATACGGACCAACCTCGTTAGGCGTATCAGTTGATGACCCAGCCTATGGTGAGTATCTGAATTGGATGTATCGAAGTGATGCAACGCTAACTTTTCCTCAGACCTTGGTGCTGCGTTACACAGTGCTTGAGCCGGAAGAACGCCGAGTCCCGCAAGTTGTTGAGGACTATTCGATTTGGTATCTATCAAGGTTAAAAGCTGTGGAAGCAGTGCTTGAAGATCGGGATTTCTTAGTTGCTGATAGGTTTACGATGGCAGATATCGCTGTAGGCTATGCGCTTTTTCTGGGTACCACACTGGGACTAGATGCGCGTTACAAACCTAATTGCGTGCGCTATCTCGATAGCTTGATGCAGCGCGACGCATTCAAGCGTGCGCGGGAAAAACAAAACGACTAACAGTGTGTTCCGCTAAGTGTTGGTGGTTTTTTGCGCAGAACGAGTCGAAAGTCTGGGTTGCTTAAACCTGCCTATGTCTGATCGGATATTGTCGTTCTGTGAAGCAGGCGATCGTGTCCCTCGTAGCCCCCAGTAGCGCGGTGGAGCACGGAACGATTGTCCCACATGACCAACATGTTTTTTTGCCATTTATGCTTGTAAATGGTTTTTTCGTGCCCTTGATATTGATAGATTTCACGCAGTAATTCTGCGGCTTCATCCTGTCCCATGCCTTCAATGCCAACGATATAACCAAGGCAGCTGAACAATCCTTCTTCACCGGTTTCGGGATGTTTTCGAATAAGCGAGTGTAGATGAGTCGCCCTAGCTTCATCTGAAGGCAAAATGTTCATGCTTCGGTCACTGGTTTTGTCTCTCTCACCATAGAAACCATCGGGTGCATAGGCGCCTGCAGCTGAATGAATCGCTTTTCGTCCTTCAAGTTTTTTTCTTAACTCAGAGGGTAAAAGTTTAAGGGCAATGTGTTGATCAGCAAACCAAGTATCGCCACCGATTGGAGGTATCGTGATGCCAAACAGGCAGGTGGCTGAGGGTGGAGTTGACTGGAAGCTCCAGTCTGAATGCCAGGTCTCTGCAAACAAAGGTGCCGTTTCTTTCGCGTCTCGACAGACAGCAATGACATGTTCACGACCTTCAATGGGGGCAATAAATGGGTCATCGCCAAACTGGCCAAAACACAACGAGAAGCGTTCAAGGTCATCGTCGGTCATCGGTTGCTCCGGGAATGCGAGCACGTGGTGAGTTAACCAAGCGGATCTTATCGCTGATACCTCGATTGTTGAAAGTGGTTGAGTAAGATCGACGCCTGTAACCGTCGCGCCGCAAGCCTGACCTGATGGCTCTACATGCATGTGGTTCCCCTTTTAAATATCTTCAACCCAAATGTTACCTGAAGCCCGTCTGTGGATGAAGGCGTGAGTAATAAACGTCTCGCAAACATAAACAGGTAGCGTTAGAGTGATTAATCTCCGTAAAACCAAGAAAAACGAAAAAACACATGAATCAAAATAATCCGATAGGCAGCGCCATTCGAGTTCGAAACGGTGAGGTTAACATCCACGTTGATATTTATGGCGAGGCGGCGAAAGGGGCGACAAGTCAATCTCCCGTGATACTTTGTGTTCACGGCTGGCCAGAACTTTCGCATTCGTGGCGACATCAAGTCGCGTTCTTTGTAAACCTTGGCTACACCGTCGCAACAATGGATGTTCGAGGTTACGGAAATAGCTCAAAGCCAGAAAGCATCGATGGTTACACACTCGAAAGCCTTGCTCTTGATGTTGCGAGCGTTGCAGCGGCGGTGAGTGATAAACCGGTTGTTTTGTTCGGACACGACTGGGGAGCACCTATCTGCTATGCAACAACTTTACGTCACCCGGAATTAATTTGTGGCGTGGCAGGGTTAAGCGTGCCGTTCACACCCTATAGTGATGTGGCCTTGCTTGATGTGTTAAGCACGATTTACGCGGAGCAGTTTTTTTACATTCTTTATTTTCAGCAAGCGGGGCTGGTTGAGTCTGAAGTTGAGATCGATATGTCTACTGCGTTGCGAAAAATTTACTTTGCGCTCTCAGGTGATGCACCGGACAACGAGTGGCTAAAGAAAAAGCCAGTAAATGCTGGTTTGCTAGACGACATGACTCTGCCGAATAAGTTTCCGGATTGGATGACCGAGGATGACTTCGAAATTTATGTCGATGCTTTCACTGAGGGTGGTTTTACTGGGCCAATATCTCGTTACCGCGCAATGAGTTTAGATGAAACGCTGAATGCCGCATACAGAGGTATGACGATTGCGCAACCGGCGTGTTTTATTGCCGGTACGAAAGATGCTGTGAGGGACTACGTACCAGGCGTCGACGGATATTCTGATCCGGGTGCTGGTTTTGATGATTTCCGCGGTGCGACATTAGTCGAAGGGAAAGGCCACTGGATTCAACAGGAGGCACCGGCGGCGACGAATGCGGCGCTCAAATCATTTATGGATTCGCTAGCGAACGGATAAAGCGGCGCTCAGCGAGCGCTTTCCGAGTATAGCTTTGGCGACCGTGCTCGTGTTAGTGATTGTCTCTCGGTATGCCTTTTGTCGTCGCGATACGCTGATATTTGTCAGCGCCGCGTATAATCATACCCTGATCGAATTGCGTAACAGTGTCACGAAATATTTCCTGCCAAGGTGTCTGGTTTTCAGGCACTGGCAGGCCACCCTCTGCTTCTAAAGCAATCTTTCTGCGCGTCAACTCTTCGTCTGGTATCAAAACGTTCGCTTCACCTTTGCCCAAGTCAATACGGACTTTGTCATTAGTTTGAAGGATCGCCAGCCCACCGCCAGCAGCAGCCTCTGGAGATGCGTTGAGAATTGACGGAGAACCACTGGTACCTGACTGACGACCGTCACCAATACAGGGTAGTGAGGTGATACCGGCTTTGATCATCGCAGCAGGCGGCTGCATGTTTACGACCTCAGCACCACCGGGGTACCCCAGCGGCCCCGTACCGCGGATGAACAACAAACAATGCGTATCGATATTTAAATCGGGGTCGTCGATTCGCTGGTGGTAATCTTCCGGGCCCTCAAAAACAATCGCGCGTCCTTCAAAAGCATTAGGGTCCTCGGGCTGCGATAAATAGCGTTCACGAAATTCATCGGAAATAACACTGGATTTCATTATTGCTGAATCAAATAAGTTGCCACTCAACACGATAAACCCAGCGTTCTCAACCAGTGGTTTTGTGTAAGGTCTGATCACGTCATGGTTAGTGCTGGCTTTGCCAGCAGAGTTATCAGCAATGTTTTTGCCGTTCACGGTGAGTGCGCCAGGATAAGGTAATTGGTTTTCTTCGATGAGCGCTTGTACGACCGCGGGGACTCCCCCTGCTCGGAAGTAATCCTCACCGAGGTACTCTCCTGCCGGCTGCAGGTTAACCAGCAATGGTGTGGTAAGCCCTGTTGTTTGCCAGTCTTGGATATTCAGTTCAACACCAACATGCCTAGCGATGGCATTCAGGTGTATGGGTGCATTGGTGGAACCGCCAATGGCTGAATTGACAACGATGGCATTTTCAAAAGCTTCCCGCGTAAGAATGTCAGAAGGTTTCAGATCCTCCCAAACCATTTCCACGATCCGCTTGCCGGTCTCGTAGGATATTTGGCCTCTTTCGCGATAAGGCGCGGGAATTGCGGCACAAGCGGGTAATGACATGCCGAGGGCTTCAGTGAGAGAGTTCAGCGTGGTTGCAGTGCCCATTGTGTTGCAATAACCAACCGAAGGTGCACTTGAAGCCACCATTTCCAAAAACTCGTGATAGTTTATCTCCTCTGCGGCAAGCATTTCCCTTGCTTTCCATACCACCGTGCCCGATCCGGTACGCTGACCATTGTGCCAACCATTCAACATGGGCCCAACCGATAGGGCGATGGCGGGAATATCCACAGTCGCAGCAGCCATCAGCAAAGCAGGCGTTGTCTTGTCGCACCCGGTGGTGAGCACTACTCCGTCGATAGGGTAGCCATACAAGAGCTCAACCAGTCCTAGGTACATAAGATTCCGGTCGAGGTTGGCAGTAGGACGTTTGCCTGTTTCCTGAATAGGGTGGGTTGGAAACTCGAAACAGATGCCACCTGCGGCATTGATCCCCTCTCGAACACGTTTAGCCAGCTCGATGTGGTGCCGGTTACAGGGTGACAAGTCTGACCCTGTCTGGGCAATGCCGATAATGGGTTTGCCAGATTGTAGTTCATCCAGCGTGATACCAAAATTTAGCTGTCGTTCAAGATATAACGCGGTCATCCCCGGGTTTTCTGGATTGTTGTACCACGCTTGTGAGCGCAACTTCCTAATTGGCTTGTCCATTATCGATGGTTCCTGTCAGTGTCGCGCAACTCAATCGGTATTCTGTTTACCACGTGATGCGTCGATGAAATACGAATTGCCGTCAACGACCTCAGGGCGCCAGACTTGATCTCGCTTGAGTTCCCCAGTGACCGTCTTGTTGCGTGACAATATAAAGAGATTGATAAGTGCCGATGATCTCGTTGCGGTCGTTAAAGCGTTGAAAGACGGTCGCGATATGTACTTTTTCAGGGGAGACGAGGACAACGTCACGAGTTAACCAATGCGAATGATCCCAGCCCGACTTTGAAAGCATTTCAAACGCATCGGTGTTAGAAAAATCCTCTGCACTGTGCCAGACGGTCACAGTACCGCTGGCAAAACGAACGTGTGGATAGTTCAGCGAAGCTGCCCAGCCCTCAGCATCGCGCTGATTAAAAGCCAACAAAAACTCATCCATGGCTTGCATGGCGCTCGTGATGGCAAGTTCATCCTCCGTCTTCGACTGTGCGTGGGCAGATACGGTGAAGACCAGTGCTGCTGTCAAGGCGAGCAAGTAGCATCGTAACGAATGTTGGTGTCGAATGAAGGCCGTTGCCATGGTTTAAACCTCTGAGTGGGAGTTGCATCAGAGTAACAGGCATAGTTTGACGAAAATAGTATTTCTGGCTCAACGCGGCGGCAGTATCGCAACGCATTAGGGCCTATCTTGTTACTGCTGTGCCTGATCTAGAAATTGAAATCTGGGGCTGGTCACGAATGCCTCCAGCTTTTCGATTTCCCTCGCAACCTTCCGCTTATCAACGTCATCACCTTCGTCGATATCATCGCGTAGGCGAACAACATGTTCCTGTGCGGCTTTCAAGTTGTCTCGGGTGTCGAGGAGCTCAGGATCAATTTTTTCCCAATTCACATTAGCCAGTATTGACACCAGTACTTCGGTTCTTTCCCTAAGGCGCGCAAGCTCATCCTGAGTGTCATGCCAACCGGTGAGTTCAGACATCTTGCGTTCTTCCCAGTCGGCGCTGGTGCCAAAAACATTGAATGCATGCATCGCAAGACCAATCCCCCAGCCGCCTAACGAAAAGAAAACCCACAAGAACCCCGGAGAAAATGTGAGATTCAGCACAACGAGAAAAATGTGTACGACGACATAACTGGCTAGGTCGGCATAGAAGCCTTTTAGCTCTTTGATGCGTTTTCGTGCCTGTGTCTGATCCATGTTGGATTCTCTCTATGAAATGAAGTTGCTGCGATTAAATACTTAGAAAGCAATATGTGTGCCGGAACTAAAAGCACAATAAAAACAATGATATAGCTTCTATCTGGTAACCGATGTTCGTTATTTTCACAAATTCACTGGCGTATTTAACCATCGCGGCCTTTGAGATGCGAAAGTAATCATAGGCTTTGAATGGGCAAGCGTCAGCCATAATTAGTGTTAGCATTGCGGGTTGAGATCGTTGGAATAGCGCGGAAAAGCGTTGGGTGAATTTACAGGCGAAGCCAGGAGTTAGCATGAAAATAGGTTTGTTCCCCTTTTGTACAGATTACTCCATGCCTGTTGATCAGTTGGCGATCGCGGCTGAGGAGCGTGGCTTTGACTCGATTTGGTTGCCCGAGCATACGCACATTCCAGCTAGCCGTTTGACCCCCTATCCTGGCGGCGGGGAGCTGCCTCGAGAATACAGTCACACCCTTGACCCTTTTGTTGCTCTCGGCATTGCGGCTGGCGTGACTTCGTCTCTGAAGCTAGCGACGGGTATTTGCATTGCTACCGAACACCACGCACTCACACTGGCGAAAACGGTGGCAACGCTAGATCACGTCTCCAATGGTCGAGTATTGCTTGGTCTGGGTGCAGGCTGGAATCGGGAAGAAATGGAAGATCATGGGACAAGTTATAAAGATCGATTTCGAAAACTCGAAGAACAGATGCAGGCACTAAAGTTGATTTGGACCCAGGATGAAGCATCTTTTCATGGAGAATTTGAATCATTTGACAAAGCTTGGTCATGGCCAAAACCGGTGTGTCAGCCCCATCCCCCGCTAATTCTGGGCGGCGAGACTGAATACACATTGCAGAGAATTGTCGATTATGGAGATGGTTGGCTACCCCGAGCACTGAGGCCAGACGTTGTCGAGAAAGGCATCGAAAAGCTAGACGCGTTGGCGACTCGTGCAGGACGAGCAATTGATTCAATATCAGTTTCTGCCTTCGCGCCGCCCCCGAAAGAGGATGTGATTTCAAGATTCCGCGATCTCCGCGTGGAAAGAACTGTGCTCATGATTCCACCACAGGATATTTCTAAAACACTCTCTAGGCTGGACAATTATGCGAAGTTTATCCGATAACTCAACGTCAAGAATTGGTAATAAGCGAATCTTAATCTTGTCTTAACATCAGCTTGTTAATGTAAGAAAAAGCTCTGGCCATAAAACTGTATATGTCTAAAAAGAAAATAGTCATTGTTGAAGACGAACCGGATATTCTTGAGGTGTTGAGCTACAACTTGAAGCGCGAGGGCTTTGAGGTCAGGGACGCACTTGATGGTATTCAAGGGCTCGCATTAGTTGAGGAAGTAAAACCTGATCTGGTGATTCTTGACCTGATGTTACCCGGCATGGATGGCCTCGAGGTTTGTCGTCAGATTAAGGGTGAGACAACGCTCATGCATATTCCCGTGATAATGGTTACGGCGAAAGGAGAAGAAAGTGACGTAGTGATTGGTCTGGGTATCGGCGCAGATGACTATGTCGCGAAACCATTTAGCCCAAGAGAGTTAGTCGCTCGAGTAAAGGCTGCGATTCGAAGGTCCAGCTTGTCAGATAAGCGGGTTCGCCCGGAAATTTTAGAAGTTGCTGGGCTCGTCATCAATGAGAGTAAATTCAGCGTCAGTTATCAGGGTAATTCGATCCGACTGACGGCCACAGAGTTTCGACTACTTAATCAGCTGGCAGGTAGCCCCGGGCGGGTTTTTTCCCGAGAACAGTTACTCAACCATGCCGCAGGCAATGACGTGGTGATTGTCGATAGAAATATTGATGTTCATATTCGTGCGATTCGCAAGAAGTTACCCGAGGAAGTTCAGTTTATAGAAACCATTCGCGGTGTCGGTTACCGATTCATCGATGTCACAAATGATTAGGTTGACGGTCAGATGAATATGATTGCATCTCGTATTTTATGGCGTCTTTACGCTGGATATGTCGCGATTATTCTAATTTCTACTGTGATCGTTGGGTTGCTTGTTGGGCAACAAGTCGCCAGCAACGGAATGGATGAAATCCAGAAATCGTTGACTATTCAGTCAGAGATGTTGGCCGAGTTGTCGCGTTCCGCGCTCGCCCGCGATGTCGCGCCAGCGAAAATCACCGCCCTTCAGGAAACTATTAAAGTACTTGGTCAGAGGAGTGGAAGTCGTCTGACGGTCGTTGGCTTCGACGGCGAGGTGCTCGCAGATTCTCAAGAATCTCCAAGTAACATGGACAATCACTCGGGGCGTCCCGAGATAGCTGGCGCGAGGAAAACAGGTTACTCGTCTTCAACTAGATTCAGTCAGACTCTCAATCAGAATATGAGATATCTAGCTACTCGAGTTGACAGAGGGGATGTCGCGCTTGGCATTGTCAGAGTATCGGTTCCTCTGACTGACATTGAGCGCAAGGCGACTCAACTTTGGTGGCTGGTATTGTTGGGCGCGACAACCTCAGCAGTGGCGGCGCTGGTACTAGGTTTTTATTTTGCAAAGCGATTCACAGACCCCTTGCGTAGCATGACGGAAATTGCAGAAGCTATTTCGCAGGGAGATTATGATCGACGCCTTTCTGTCGCGCATAGGGACGAAATTGGCACGCTGGCTGAAGCATTTAATCGGATGGCACGTAGCTCTGCTGAACGCGTGCTTGAAATCACCACTGAGCGTAATCGGCTCGCCAGAATTTTGGCCAGTATGGCCGAAGGCGTTATTGGCATCGATACGGAACGCAAGGTTATTCATGCTAATGATGCGGCAAGAAAGATGTTGGGTCCGCACAGTGCTGGGGCGAATGTCAGTCAAAGGCACCATAGCGATGAGTTCTATGAGCTACGATGGGAAGACGTGCGAATTCCAGAGGTGATTGAATCGGTTGAAAAAGCATTCAATAGCAGACAAGGCACAAAGACACAGGTACGACGTGCCGGTGCGGGACATGATCTCATTGTTGATATAAACGTGTCTCCGCTGCTTGCCGAAGGCCAGGTGTCTGGTGTGCTCGTGGTGCTGAATGATATTTCCGAAGTTGCAAATCTAGAACGGATTCGTCGGGACTTTGTCGCCAATGCTTCTCACGAGTTAAAAACACCGATTACGGCGATTCGTGGCCTGACAGAAACCATGCTTGATGACGCGGATATGGATGACGATACCAAAAACCGTTTTGTCGAAAAAATCAGCGCTCAAAGCATGCGATTATCGGTGTTGGTTTCAGACCTTTTGACAATCTCGCGTCTCGAATCAGATCAGAGTGAAAACAATACAAATTCATTTGATCTGCAAGAGCTGATCAAACGGAGTGTCTCAGCAGTGCAATCTGCGTGTCATGAAAAACAGTTAGCGCTGGAGTTTGAATCCAGGGAGGCTGCATGCCCCTTTGCCGGGGATGCTCAGTCAATTAGCCAACTGGTTGATAACCTTATGGACAATGCCATTAAGTACACACCAGCGGGTGGGCGTATTACGGCACGACTCCTTCAAACAGACAGTTTGATTCGTCTGGAAATCGAGGATACCGGTATTGGCATTGATTCTCAGGCGCAGCAGCGGGTTTTTGAGCGTTTCTATCGGGTTGATAAAGCAAGGTCGAGGGGGCTCGGAGGCACCGGACTGGGGCTCTCGATTGTCAAAAACATAGCTGAAGAACACGACGGAACCGTTCAAATAGAGAGTGAACCGGGCAGCGGTTCTCGATTTATTGTTGAGTTTCCTAAGCCGATAACAGTGCCTGATTAGTCGCAACAGTGGCGTTGACGTCCCAATTCTGTGGTGCGGGACATGTCTATGCAGCATTAAAACAGGCAAAGGTGAGCTTCATTTCCTCTGACAGTTGAATCGCCCCTTAATGCACTAAATATTAATCTCTTCTTTATTTTATCTTCACATTGCAGCGCCAAGATGCACGCTCAAATTATGAGAGCGTCAATCAATGAACACAGGAAAATTTATACGATGTTTAACAGCTACCCTGTTGATATTCGCCGTTTCAGCCTTCTCCTCGCTATCCGCCTCTGCTGAGAGGCTGCGGGGCACCGTTTCTATCGATGGTTCCAGTACCGTTTTTCCTATTAGTGAAGCGGTTGCTGAAGAGTTCCTCACCGTTCAGCCGAGGGTCCGGGTCACGGTGGGTGTTTCTGGCACCGGTGGCGGCTTCAAGAAATTTCTAGCGGGTGAAACGGATATCAATGACGCCTCTCGACCCATCAAAATGAAAGAGGTGAACACGTCAAATAAAAATGGTGTGGGTTTTATTGAGTTGCCAATTGCCTACGATGGCCTGTCGGTCGTCGTGAACAGAAAAAACGACTGGGTCGATCACCTGACTGTCGAAGAGCTGAACAAAATTTGGCAACCCGGGAGTTTGGTGAAGCGCTGGAGTGATGTGCGTGAGGGTTGGCCAGCGAAAGAAATTCGGCTTTATGGCCCAGGGACTGATTCCGGAACATTTGATTACTTTACTGAAACCGTTAATGGAAAAGCTGGTGCATCAAGACCTGATTACACTGCCAACGAGGATGACAATGCGCTGGTGCAGGGAATCAGCGGCGATGAGGGGTCTCTAGGATATTTTGGATACGCCTACTATGCGGCGAACAAAGATAAATTAAGAGTGGTTGCGGTAGACGGTGGCAAGGGTCCTGTTGTGCCTACGGAGGTCACTATAAACAGCGGTGCTTACGCACCCTTGTCTCGACCGGTATTTATCTATGTTCGTCCCGACGCGCTTGATCGCAAGGAAGTTCGGGCTTTTGTTAACTTCTATATTGAATCGGCACCCATGCTGGCAACTGAGGTGGGTTACATTCCATTGCCTGATTCTGTTTATAAGCGAGCGATGCTACGAGTCGAAACCCGTGAGATGGGAACGGCTTATCACGATGGCGCAATGCCACAAAGCGCCGACCTGTTAGCGGACAAAGAGTATCCGCATGAATGAGCAGGCAATGCCGAAGCCGCTAGATGTGAACCAAGATCGTAGTGGAGACATCACAAGAACTCGAGCGCGCTGGGGGGAGTTTCTGATTGAGTCCTCGTTGGGCCTGTGTGCGACCATATCTATCATCACTACCAGTGTCATTATCTTTATTCTAGCGCGTGAATCTCTCGGCTTTTTTGCGACAGTTTCGCCCATTGAGTTTTTCTTTGGCACTTCGTGGGTGCCGCTATTTGAACCTAGCGCCTACGGTGTGCTGCCGTTACTCTGGGGCACTATGCTCATCACGTTCGGTGCTGCGCTATTTGCAGTGCCGACCGGGTTGGCGAGTGCAATTTACATGAGCGAGTACGCCTCTCCCCAAATGCGTGCGGTCATCAAGCCTGTGTTGGAGGTGCTTGCGGGTATTCCCACGGTTGTCTACGGCTATTTCGCGTTAACCTTTGTGACGCCATTACTTCGAATGTTGATGCCCGACTTACAGGTTTTTAACGCATTAAGCGGAGCGATCGTTGTTGGCGTGATGATATTGCCAACTATCGCGACCTTGAGTGACAACGCGCTCAGGGCAGTCCCCGATTCGCTCAGACAGGGTGCCTACGCTTTGGGTGCCACTTCTTATGAAGTCACGACCAGAGTGGTTTTACCAGCAGGCCTTTCCGGCGTGATGGCCTCGGTTCTGTTGGCAATTTCGCGCGCGATCGGCGAGACGATGGCGGTGACCTTGGCCGCAGGTGCGACACCAAATTTGTCGTTCACATTTCTCGAAAGTATCCAGACCATGACCGCATATATTGTGCAGGTGAGCATGGGTGACACGCCTGCGGGCGGCATTGCTTATCAAACGTTGTTTGCTGTTGCCGCGCTGCTCTTTGTTATCACATTGATTTTGAACATCGTCTCGCAATGGATATTAAGTAAGTTCCGCGAGGTATATGAGTAATGAAATCTTCTTTGGCACGGGCCAATGACAATATCCAAAAGCGACACCGAAAAGCGGGCTTGTTTCGCTTGCTGTGCGCCAGCGTTACGTGGTTGGGAGCAGCACTTTTAGCGACACTGCTCATTCAGGTGACCCTTGATGGAATTAAGTGGTTAGACCTGCAGTTTTTAACCAGTTTCCCTTCGCGTTTTCCATATAAAGCCGGAGTCAAGTCTGCATTGGTTGGTACGCTGTGGCTGATCACCATGATCGCGTTCATCTCGATACCGATCGGCGTAGCAACAGCTCTTTATCTCGAAGAGCTGAGTAGTAAAGGGAAAGTTGGAAAAATCATAGAGGTTAATATTGCCAATCTGGCCGGGGTTCCTTCGATTGTCTACGGCATCATTGGACTGGCGATTTTTGTTCGCGGGCTTGGTTTCGAGCGAAGCTTGTTATCGGGCGCCTTGACCATGAGCCTGTTGATATTGCCGGTCATTATTATCGCGAGTCGGGAGGCCATTAAAACAGTCCCCATGAGTATTCGGCACGCGGCCTATGCGCTCGGAGCGACCAAATTACAAACCGCCTGGGCGCATGTTTTACCCGCGTCTTTTCCAGGCATTTTGACCGGCGTGATACTGGCGTTGTCTAGAGCAATTGGTGAAACAGCACCGCTGATCATGATAGGTGCTTTGACCTACGTGGCTTTTCTACCCGAGGGTCCGATGGACGCTTTCACCGCGCTACCCATCCAAATCTTTAACTGGGTTTCAAGGCCTCAGCAGGAATTTCATGAACTAGCCGCGGGTGGCATTATCGTATTGCTGGCGGTGTTGTTGACGATGAATGCAACAGCGATATTTATCAGACAGAAAACGGAGAAAAAACTGCAGTGAAATCGATCAAATCAATTGAAGAAAGCGGCTTCCAAAGTGAGCATGTGAATGTCATGCCTTCTGTAGATGATGTGATTCTAGACATAGACAATGTCTCGATTAGTTACTCAGGAAACCCAGCTGTTAAGCACGTGTCGTTTCCGATCGCTAAAAACAAGATTACTTCGATCATCGGCCCCTCAGGTTGCGGAAAAAGTACATTGCTGCGGTCGATCAATCGTATGAACGATTTCATTGAGGGCGTTACAGTTGACGGCAACCTCTCTTATGCGGGGCAGAACGTCTATAGCGCCAAGATTGACCCTGTGGAAGTGCGAAGAAATATCGGGATGGTTTTTCAGAAACCCAATCCGTTTCCAAAAACGATTTACAAAAATATCTCTTGGGGTCCACAAATAAATGGTTTTGCCGGTTCGATGGATGAATTGGTAGAGAAATCACTTCGTCAGGCTGCGTTGTGGGACGAAGTACAGCATCGGTTGCACGAATCTGCATTGGGTTTGTCGGGCGGGCAACAACAAAGACTTTGTATTGCTCGAGCGCTTGCCATGGAACCTGACATTCTTTTGATGGACGAACCGTGCTCCGCACTTGATCCGATTTCAACTTCTCACATTGAAGATCTTCTATTTGACTTAAAGAGCCGCTACACCATCGTCATCGTGACCCATAACATGCAGCAGGCTGCGCGTATTTCTGACTACACGGCATTTTTAGAAATGGGCGATCTGATTGAGTTTGGTGTAACTAACCAGCTGTTTACGCGTCCGAATCAAAAACGAACGGAAGAATATGTTACCGGTCGTTTTGGTTAAGTCACTTCAAAAAAAATTTTAATTTCAGGAAACAACTATGTCGCTTCATTTGCAGAGAGATCTGGATCAGCTGAAAAGAGATGTTTTGCATCTTGGTAGTTTGGTTGAGACTGCGTTAGGTAACGCCAGTTATGTTTTGAGGGACCAGAGAACTGAGCTGGCAGAAGCGGTTTACGCAGATGAAATTACAATTAACGAGAAAGAGGTCCAGATTGAAGAAAATTGTTTAAAAATTTTGGCGCTGCATCAACCCGTTGCCATCGACCTGCGATTTATTGTTGTTGTGCTAAAGGTGAATAATGATCTTGAGCGTATTGGTGATCTGGCAAAAAATCTGACGGCGCGCGCAGTTTATTTGGCGGAGCGCGAAACCATGCCTGAGCCAATGGCAACGATAAATGCCATGTTTGTGACAATTCGTTCTATGTTAAAAGATTCTCTGGATGCGCTGGTTAAGCTCGATGTTGACTTGGCGAGGACAGTGATCGACCAAGATGATGGTGTCGATGAAATCAACCGCCAGATGTATGACGATTTTAGAGAAATGATGTCAAAGGACGCATCCATGATAGAGCAGGCGACCTCGTGGCTGTCGTGTTCAAGGTATCTTGAGCGGATTGCTGATCTGGCTACAAATATCAGTGAAGATGTTGTCTTTATGGTTGAAGGGGAGGTGGTTCGACACCAAACTCATTAGCCAGCCGTTGTGTCTCAGCATTTCGATGACACAGAGTGGATCATGCTTGTCTTGCCTTTCGAGCGTGAAAAAACATTGTTTATCAGGAAAAATCTAAATTCGAGGTGTTAATTTACCCCGCGCATCAATAGACTGTGCCCCGATGAAATTAAGAAACAGCAACGTCCGTCGTCTCGGCAATGAAGAATATGATGTGCTTATTGTCGGTGGCGGTATCAACGGCGCTGTCTCCGCTGCTGCACTCGCGGCAAAAGGGGTCAAAGTTGCTCTGATCGACCGTGGTGATTTCGCCAGCAGCACTAGCTCAGAGTCATCTAATCTCGCTTGGGGCGGCATCAAGTATCTTGAATCCTATGAGTTTTTGCTGGTAAATAAACTTTGCAAGAGCCGCAATCACCTGATGGATCATTATCCGTCTACGGTGAAAGAAATACGTTTCCTCACGAGCATTGCTAAGGGCTTTCGATTTCCTGTTTTTCTGGTTTATTTGAGCACGCTGCTGTACTGGGTTATCGGAAGGTTCAAAACCGGCATACCAAAATATAGGTCTCGCAGTCGACTCAATAGTCTAGAACCTGTCATTGATACCTCCGACATTCTGGGTGGGTTCGAGTATTCCGACTGCTATCTCTATGACAACGATGCCCGGTTTGTGTTTAATTTCATTCGAACCGCGCTGGATAACGACTGCATCGCGGCGAACTACGTTGAATCCCTCGGTAGCGAGAGGAAGGACGGTCAGTGGACCACACGCGTCAAAGACAAAATCACCGGGGAAGATTTCGATATCAAGTCACGGGTAATGATTAATGCCTGCGGTCCGTGGCTGGATAGCCACAACAATACGACCGATCAGAAGACCAGTTATCACCATCTATTTTCCAAAGGCGTTCATCTCATTGTCGACCGGGTTTCCGAGGCTGAAAGGGTGCTCGCATTTTTTGCATCAGACGGTCGTTTATTTTTTGTTATTCCAATGGGACCCAAAACCTGTATCGGTACTACCGACACGCAGGTTGACTGTCCAGAACAGGTAGTTACTGCTAGTGAGCGGGAGTTTATCCTCGAGAACGCGAACAACATGTTAAATCTTGCCCAGCCGCTATCCGTGAAGGATATTGTTGCTGAAAGATGTGGCGTGCGGCCGCTAGCCCACCAGGGTGTTGATGGCGTTGCCGACTGGGTTGGTCTTTCACGCAAACATATTATAGAAGTGAGTAATCAGGATAAGCATCTCAGTATATTTGGCGGCAAGTTGACGGACTGCCTGAATGTGGGCAACGAAGTAGCGGGTATCGTTCGAGATTTGGGAATTAATGTACCTTACGAAAATCGGAAGTGGTACGGAGAACCGGATGACACAGTTAAAGAAGCTTTCTTCCACCAAGCGAGATTAATGGATCTAGATGGTATGACTAATCCTTCGTCGTCTGAGCCACTGAGCACAAGACTCTGGCGACGTTACGGCGCGAACGCTTTTGAAATACTTGAGGGTATAAGAGAAGATCAGGGACGCGCAGAACTGCTGATTGAAAATGCTGAATACTTGAGAGGCGAGATTGAGCTGGCTTCTCGACGAGAAATGATCGTTAAGCTGGAGGACTTCCTGCGTAGGCGATCAAAAATTTCGCTGGTGGTGCGCGACGAAGATCTTCGGATCTCAGAAGGTTTAAGCGAGGCATGTCACATTTTGTTTGGTGATCAAGCGGGAGAAAAGCTCCGGGAGTATTTGCTCCAGAGTGAGATTGCTGCAGAGTAAGGCAAGCCATCACGCGGTCACGAAGGAAGCATGTTAGCTTGCCAGTTTTTTGATTCGCTCGTGGTCGTGGCTCGTTTGCCATAAACGAAGCGATAGTAGTATAGCGGCCGTCCCCACGCCAATCGCCAGCCCAATCCAAAAGCCGTATACACCCATTGGTTCGCCGATCCAGCCAAAACCCAGAATACACTCCAGCGGCAGTCCAACGCCCCAAAAACTGAATAGTGCGATCCACATCGGTGCTCTTGTGTCCTTGTAACCTCTTAATGCGCCGGAGGACGTGGATTGCAATGCGTCAAAAACTAGGAAGAAAACGACAAACAGCAGCAGAACGGATGCCTGATCTGCAACAGTGGAATCTTGGGTATACAGAGCAGCCAGTTCGAAGCGGAAAAAGTAAATAAACACAGAACCTAAAAGTGCGACGAAAATCGTAGTGGCTATTGCCAGAGCCGCAGTGGTGCGTGCTTCTGAAACTTCTCTGGCGCCAACCCTAAACCCAATTCTTATCGTGGCTGCCATGCCCAAGGCCATCGCTGGCATAAACAAGACACCGTTGAGGTTCATTGCAATATTGTGTGCAGCGACCGTATCTGCGCCAAAACGTCCCAGCAAAAGCGTCGTAAAAGAAAACAAGCCGACTTCAGCAAAAATTGATGCGCCGATAGGTAATCCAATAATGAGCAGCGGTTTTATTCTGCGCCAATCAGGCTTAGAAAATTTTTGGCGCCAACCGGTCACATTGAAGCGTTTTTGCGAAACGACCAAAACAATCATCAATAACTGAAACCAATTGATAATACCGTTTGCGAGGCCGCAACCTACGCCACCCATTTCTGGCAGACCAAATTTACCGTAAATTAGTACATAGTTTAGGGGCACTTTGAGGCACAAAGCGGTGATGGCGATAAACATTGCGGGTCGAGTAAAGCCCATACCGTCGGCGAGAAAACGCAGACAAAAGAAACACATCAGCGCGGGAAACCCGAGAGAAGCCATAGCAAGGTAGGGAATAGAGATTGCGGTCGCAACTGGATCGACACCGAGTAACGCATAGACTGGCCCGATATTGTTCAATATCAGCACGCCCACGAGTCCGCCCGTCAGCGCCATCCAAAGTCCCTGCCGAATGACTTCACCAATCTCTTTGTAGTCTTTGCTTCCGTTTAGCTGGGCAACGGTTGGCGTAACAGCTTGAATCAGGCCCATAATTAACAGCATAACCGGCCAGAGCAGGCTGCCCCCGAGCGCAACGCCGGCAAGGTCGGCGGAGTTATATTGCCCTGCCATGATGGCATCGCTTACGCCCATACCCATTTGAGCGAGTTGAGCACCCATGAGAGGCAACGCAATGTTAAACAGCCGCCTAACTTCCAGCGTGTACTTTGCTCTAAGTGTTGGCGTGTTTATCCGCTTCTCCGTTAAGTCGTTATTGGTCATTTGAAATTGTTGCTCTTATTGCCGGCGCCTGATCAAGCGGCTGCGCGGGTGGTATGATTCATTGTGCGGCCCCCCTAACGTGGGTGCTGGGATGAGCACAGTTGGCCAGTTGAATTGTCCAGCGAACTGCAACCCAGATCTCCGACCGATAGTAATAAAATAAAAAGATACTGATATGAATGAGCACGCGTTGAGTTGAAATCTCGTGCAGCAAAGTCCGCTGCCCGTGCGTGCTTTTCGACTACCCGAGGGCATGCTTCATAATAGCGGCGACCTCTTCAACCGCGAGGCGGGCATTGGTAACAACGCCTGTCTGTTGAACAAAGTTGTGCATCAATCCCGGGTAGCAATGGTAACTAACCTCAACTCCGGCAGCTTTGAGGATTTCGTAGTAAGCCTCGCCTTCATCCCGCAATGGATCATACTCCGCTGTGATGATATGCGCTGGTGGTACTCCCCGATGACTCGATGCGAGCGCTGGAGATATTCTGGGATCTGATGGATCAGCGCCTGTCCCGCCAAAATATTCGTCGTGAAAATAGTTAAGAATCCGTTCATCCAAAGTCACGCCTTGCTTGAGATCTCGCAGCGAATTCGTTTCAACCGTTCTGTTTGTTGCAGGATAGATGAGCAATTGAAATGCGAGCTTAGGTCCGTCGTGCTGATTGAAATGATTGGCAACAACCGCGGATAAATTACCACCGGCACTATCGCCACCAATCGCGATGCGTTCAGGATTGATGTGATATGTCGCTGCGTTGTTGTACACCCATGAAGCTGCCGCGATGGCATCATCGACAGCGGCGGGAAACTTGTGTTCCGGCGCTAATCGATAGTCGATTGCGATAATTCTGCAACCGCTGTGGTGCGCGAGTTGTCGGCAAAGACTATCATGACTGTCGAGATCGCCGATCATGAAGCCGCCGCCATGAATAAAAACCATGCCGGGCGTTTCGGTGTCTTTAGTCCCGGCTGGCACATAAAGACGTGCTGGAATAGTTGAAGCGGGCCCTGGAATCTCAAGGTCATCGACTTTATCACAAACGACATCAGTGACGCCTTGCATCTGACTGGCCATGACATATCCGGCTCGGAATGCAGGCAAAGGAACGTCAGCGGCATGTGGACGGTCAAGGGCGAGTGCCGCTTCTGTCACTGCTTTGAGTTCCGGATCGAGATTAATTTCCATTGAGTTGAACCTCACTAATTCTGTCGCTGCCATTTGTTGGCGCTGAGGTGCCGAAGTAAAACAAAATATCAGCGCGAGAGGAAATTTCGAAAGCACTATTCTGCAACTTTGCGATAGAAATGATGCGATGCAGCAGAAGAATCAGGCAAACTTGTTTATAATTAAGGTTTGCACGACACAAAAGGTTTTGGAGATTCATAGTTCATGACAAGCGAGACAACGAAAAGCGCTAGGCCCCTAAAGGGGAAAGCCAGCCCAACATCGCATACCTACTATTCACAGCGCATGAAGCTGCATTATTTAGACTGGGGCAATCCAGATGCACCACCGCTGTTGTTGGTTCATGGTAATCGAGATCATTGTCATAACTGGGACTGGGTCGCACAGGAGTTATGCGATGACTACCACATTATCGCTCCGGACTTTCGTGGGCACGGAGATTCTCAGTGGGTATACGGTAGTGCTTACAGAAGAAGCGAGTATATTTACGATTTGGCACAGTTAATTCATCAGCAAAACCTTGCGCCACTGCATGTGATAGCACACTCTCTTGGTGGCGGTGTAGCGCTTTGTTATGCCGGTGTTTACCCTGAAAACATCAAGAAAATGATCGTGATAGAAGGCACGGGTGGGCCACCCGGTAACTACTACGAACGCCCGATTCACGAAAAGATTGGCGACTGGATTGAGCAGACGCGAAAGATGGCTGGTAGATTGCCCAAGCGTTATGAAAATCTGGAGGAAGCCTTTGAGCGGATGCATGAGGCGAACTCCCACCTCCGTGCAGATCAGGCAAGACACTTGACGGTTCACGGTAGTGACCAGAATGAAGATGGCAGTTACAGCTGGAAGTTCGATAATTATACGCACGTCATGTCGCCGCTTGATATCTTGCCGCATGAGACAAGGGAACTCTGGGGCAGAATAGATTCTCCCGTCATGTTAATGAGCGGCAGCGAGAGCTGGATGGATTCCGTTGAAAGGGAAAAACACGTGTCGTTTTTCAAAGATGCGACGCATGTCACGGTTCAGGATGCCGGGCACTGGGTTCAACATGATCAGCTTGATGAGTTTCTTCGCCTCACCCGAGACTTCTTTGAATAAAACTGCGCGAATACGAATCGCCGGTGCCTGTAGCCCGTGATTTTAATCGATGTGGATGCCGTTGGATTTTAAATAGTCGATTAACACATCGCGGACCAGCACACCCCTGTTGTCTAATTTGACCTGATTACCTAACATTTTCTGTGTTTGAGTTGCGACAAAGTTGCTGGTCGCGACAGTGTATTCCTGTTCATCCAGCAATTCTGGCACGCGATGGTGGTCGCTATCTTCCCGAAGTAGCATTTTCTTGATGGCACTTCCTTTGCCTGTAACGATGACCATGGCGTTGCCAAAAGGTGCGACGTTCCAGATGTGCCGCGCGGAAACAGGACCCGCTCTGAAGTGATCACGAATGCCACCCATATTGTAGAAACCGAAGTCGGCACCGGATGCCTCGGCAAGAATTAGCTCTAGAAACGGTTGCATTTCCTGCTTCGTATAGTCTCTCTTTGAGGTCGCAATTTTGAAATCAACTTCTCGGGTAACTTTCTTTTCCCAGCGCTTGACCAGACGCTCGACTTTTTTATCCGGCGCGGGGAGTTCCGCAGCAGGGATGAGTGCGCCGGAAAATGACGTGATTTTGTCGAGGTCTGTATCAACAGTCATCTCAATTCTCCCAACATAAGCGCCATAGTGACCGGCTTGTGCTACGTAGGTATCATTGATTTTTATTGGCGGAAGTACCTTGGTATGCGAATGTCCGCCGACAATCAGATCAACGCCGTTAATCTGCTTTGCCAGCGCCTTCTCAGGTTCATGACCTATATGAGAGACCACAATCAATAGATCAACTTGGGGACGTAGTGCGCTCACCATTGCCTTTAACATCTCACCCGGTGGGGAGAAGCTAATGCCTTCATTGCCCGCGGGTATGATAATTTTCGGTGTACGCTCGGTGATAAGCCCGATAATGCCGATTTTTATTCCGTTTACCGTTTTAATAAGCGATGGCGCATCCGCTAGCAGGGTGCCGTCTGGGGCAAAAGCATTGGCGGATATTAGCGGGTGGTTGGCGATTTCTTTGAATTCGAGAAACTGCTTGTAGCCATGATCGAATTCATGATTACCAATAGCCGCTGCGTCGTAGCCTACCTTGTTCATGACCTCAAATATCGGGACACCTTTGAACATGGTCGAAACCGGCGTGCCAGAAATTCTGTCACCCGCGTCCAGTACAAGGACGCCCGGATGTTGCTCGCGTGTTTGTTTCACCAGCGATGTTATTCGCGCCGCGCCAGCGTACTCATTTTCCTGGCTAATACGACCATGGAAGTCATTGGTGTGCAGAATGATCAACTTTTGTTGGGCCGCGTACGCGGCATTTGTGCTTATAGCGAATAAAAAAATCAGTGTAGTAGCTTTTATCGAGAACATGAGGCGTTGTCACTTAAGAGTGAATGGGTACTGTGAGATTTGGGTTGAACCACTCAATCAGCGCTGGGTTTTCGAAACGTGCATAGCTGTGCGGAAGCCCCGGGATTTCGCGATATTTAAGGTTTGCGCCCGCCGTCTCAAGTTCGTGTTTTGCCATGTGAGCCGTCTCTATCGGAAACATCCAGTCTTCCGTACCGTGGACAAGATAAACGGGTTTGTGCTTTGCCTGAAGAATTTTGGGAGATGACGGAATCTCAGGGTGTAATACGCCAGAAAAAGGCGCGAGATGAGTAAAAGGAGCGTCTTCTGTCAGCCCCGCCAACATGGTGTAGGTTGCGCCGTCGGACATCCCCCCCAACATAATATGCTCTTGGTCTATGAGCCATTCCTGCCTTACGTGTTCAATGTTTCGTAGGAGCGGAAGATAATCAACATCGTTATAAAGGTCCATGAGCGACCAGGTATCACCCTGCGAGGTCGCTGACATTAAAATGAAACCTCGCGTGCGAGCCTCTCGCAACCAAGACCAGAGAAAATCGGCGCCGTGACCAGTGCCGCCGTGGAGTGCGATAACAAGTGATGCTGGTTTTGTCAGGTCAAGGTTTTCAGGCACGTAAAGAGAGAAACCGCCGCGTTCTTTTCTTTCGTTGGAAAAACTGAAAATGCCGTGCTTTTTGGTTTCCGTCGGCTCGAATTCAAGGCCCATAAACTGCTTTAAAAAGTCAGCGTTACCGCGCGCGCCTGCCTCCACGAAGTACTGGTTTACTGGCGACATAACCGATGCGAGAGGGTAGATAAATTCCTGTGCTCGACAATGGGCGCGCATGGCTTTCATAGATTCAATCATACGCTCGGTGCCCTCGGCATCGTCGTCTGACTTAACAAACGGGGCCATTGCTCTTAGGCAGTAAGTACAGCTGTTCGAGATAGTCTCACCGTAGCCTTTCAGGTCGTCGGGAAAAGGTAGTTTTGCAAACGCTTCGAAGGAGGCGCCCAGTGCTTGCTCGAAAGGGGCAATATATTCTCCGAGGGTATTAAGTGCTGCGGGATTCATGTTTCTTTGAAGTTGTTCGAACGCTTCCATGGCCATTAGCAGCTTTGGAATGAGGTCGGTGATTGCAGCAAGGAGTTGATCGTTCTCGTCTACCATTGAAAATCCGGTTGTTGGGCCAAGTTCTAAACATCTTGCCACTAAGTGGAATGAATTTTAATACAAGGCGCTCGTAAGTTAGCCATGTTAGTGTGAGTTTTGGCACTATACGACAACTCGAAGTAGGAATGTTTAGATATTCATGGACCGTTACACCCGACACATACCGCCGCCCTGTGAAGAAGAGATCAGAATTCTGCACAGCGACGAACACATTCTGATTGTGAGTAAACCAGCCGGACTACTCTCAGTGCCTGGGCGAATCGTGAAAGACTCGGTATTACAAAGAGTGAGGTCAAGTTTTCCTGAGGCTGTCATTGTTCATCGGCTTGATCTGGATACCTCGGGTTTGCTTGTGTTGGCGCTCAGTCGTCATGCGGTAAAGGAATTAAATCGATTTTTTCGTGAACGTCGTGTCACGAAAGAATACACCGCAGTAGTGCATGGCTGCATTAGGCACGATATGGGCGTGATTGCGCTGCCTATTGCTGCTGATTGGGAACGTAGGCCGCGCCAGCGAATTGACCGATTAGTAGGCAAAGCCTCTTCTACCAAATTCTATGTGCACGACAGGTTGCCAAATTCGACACGATTGTTGCTAAAACCCGAAACCGGAAGAAGTCACCAATTGCGAATCCATTTGGCAAGTATTGGTCACCCGATCCTAGGCTGCGACCTTTACGCACATGAGGCCGCTTTTGCGGCCTCGGATAGATTACTTCTTCATGCGCGTTATCTAGCGTTCGAACATCCGTTCACCCATGAAGATGTTTCCTTTGAAGACGAAGGTGCATTTTAGTTTTGTCGGTATTGATATTGGCATCGGCGTTCGATGTGAAGAGTTTGTTGAGCCGTGAGCTTTGTTATCCGGTCAGCGATACTCAGAAAATCGGCGCAATAGACCGAATCGAACGCGCAATCGAAAGGTTAGGGCTTTTCGGCGATCACAAGCGCTCTTTTCGGTGCTGGATAACCCTCGAAAGTTCGATTGCTGTCTGATGGGTCGAGGAAATCTGTAAGAGAGTGGAAAGTCATCCACTCTGTTGCGCGTTGTTCCTCGATAGACGTTTGGTTGATATCAACGATACGTGCGTTCTTGAAACCTGCGCGAGACATCCAAACAAGTAGTGCTGCCGGGCTGGGCAGAAACCACACATTGGACATCTTTGCATATCTGTCCTTTGGCACCAGTACGGTATTAGCATCTCCGTCAACAACAAGTGTCTCGAGAACAACTTCCCCCCCGCTGTTGAGGAAGCCCGAGAGCTCGCTGAGATGGTCTATCGGGTTGCGCCGGTGGTAAAGCACACCTAGTGAGAACACGGTATCGAATAACCCAAAGGCCGGTAGATGCTCTCCTCGAAGAGGAAGTAAATGAATAGGCAAGTCCGGAAGAAAGCGATTGATCAATTGAAACTGATAAAAAAACAACAGCGTTGGATCAATCCCAAGTGCCAGTTTTGCGCCGGAGCCAAGCATGCGAAATAGGTGGTAGCCATTACCACATCCGATGTCTAGCACCTGTTTGTCTTGTAAGGGGGAAAGGTGTGGAACGATCCTTTGCCATTTCCAGTCGGACCGCCACTCTGTATTGATGTTGGTGCCAAAAAGATCGTAGGGCCCCTTGCGCCACGGCATAAAACCTTTGAGTTGAGTCTTAAAATCCTCTGGCAGGATGGTTAAGTCTGATTTTTCGCCAATCTGAATAAGGTCCTGATCAAGTTTGATTTTGCGTGTCTCGATTTCAGGTAGTGCAGCGAGCGCGTCATCCCATTCAGTTTTGCGACCATGTCGTTTGCTGAAGAAATGCGACTCAAGTCGCGTCGCCAGTGCGCTATGAAACTGTTCCAGCTCGGACCCGCGGGTCGTCTCAATAAATTTTTCAAAGAATGTGTCGAAGACTGAAATGGCCATGAGAATTAATCGCTATGGTAGCTGTTGCTGAGGGTTTGACTGTCG
>ERZ1048872.752-NODE-752-length-32602-cov-8.575721_pt1 | contig 32602 bp, 27 predicted proteins | sample MGYA00383100_ERZ1048872 | MGnify/ENA primary metagenome ERZ1048872 (study PRJEB29581, sample SAMEA5548370) | metagenome | biome: marine; feature: coastal; material: water | depth 50 m | study: Short-term variability in the microbial, nano- and picoplankton...
GAACAGTGTACGTGCAAGTCTTTTCTTCCTGCACTGGCACCATTACGGTGTACTTCTGCTCAACTTCTTCGCAGTAAGGAACCTGAACAGTGTACGTGCAAGTCTTTTCTTCCTGCACTGGCACCATTACGGTGTACTTTTGCTCAACTTCTTCACAGTAAGGAACCTGAACAGTGTACGTTGCAGTCTTTTCTTCCTTTACAGGAACCATAACTGTGTACTTCTGTTCAACTTCTTCACAATAAGGAACTTGAACCTGATAATCTGAGCTTCTGGTTTCCATGACCTTTTTGTTGACTGTGTAGTTTACAGTCTTCGTTCGAGTCTCTGGAACACACTCAGTTACGGTCCGAGTTCGTTCTTCAGTCCGAGGTACTCGTTTCATAACCGTGTAGGTCTGTTCACGAGTCTCTTTTTTATACTCAGTGCATGTAACAGTTTTCATTTCTGTCACATACTGCCGCTGGCACACAGTTTTTGTGCCGCAGCTATCGCTCTGGTTGCAGTTCTCACAATCAGCCGATGCGAAAGAACACATCGAGAGGATCGCGATGGCTGGCACCATACAAGTCACAACTTTACGGAACACGAAAGCCTCCATAATTTAGGGAATAAAAACGTTTGGGAAAAACATAAACCGCCTGCCAAACGAAAAAATTCCCGGTGACAGACTTTGACAGAGAGGTCGAAAGCATACGGCCATCTGTCAAAATAGCTAGATTACGTGGACTTTTCTGGCACGCAAGCCAGTCCCACCCGTTTTTTGAATATTTTGCCAATTTTTATCCTGAAATGGACAAAATTTATGAAAATCCGTCTTATAACGATTACTGACGTGATGCTCTGAAACACACACGGCGGCCTCTTCCAAACCGTGACAAACAACGGCTAGCAGCAGCTAAACAAGGATTTTCAACGGTTGTTATGAACCAAAACGCCCAGTCACGTAACCTGACAAATCGACTCAGGACAAAAATCTCTGTATATTTCTTAGTAGGGGTAACTGGCGCGATAACGATTGTGGAATTTACTCACTGTTGATCCCAACGGTCGTTTCACATGCGGGGGGAATTAATGGCTACCGTGTCGCATCTATTGGCTACCAAAGATCGCTGCCGTGTCTTTAGCGTCTCACCGGACACGACTGTCTTCGAAGCAACTCGTTTCATGAATGATGAACATATTGGAGCTTTATTAATTATCCAGGATTTGGCTACGAAAAGGAAACTTGTTGGCATTTTTACTGAGCGAGATGTTCTCCGCCGAGTCGTAGCTGCAAGAAAACAACCGGAGCACACCAGCGTCGGTGATGTGATGACCAGTGAGATTATTACATGCACAGTTGACACCCCACTTGACGATCTTGCTGAGTTAATGAGGGCCAAACGGATACGTCACCTCCCTGTACTTGAAAAGAACGAGCGTATTGCAGGTTTTATTTCTATCGGTGATCTCAATGCATATCAGGCAGGATATTGCGAACTGGCATTGCAGGAAGCCGAGAACTATATCCATGGCCGTGTTTAGTCGATCCCATCAGAATCATTGCATGCAAATCTTGTTATGGTTATCGACTCATGTCTTTCACACGCATATAAATTGCATGCCATTTTATCTATCAAAAACTTATTTCTTTTTTTCTGCAACCGGCCCATAATATTTCTCAAACTTCAGACATCTATTCACGAATCTTTATTCATGCACCTTAAATGCTGATCTTCTGCCAGACACAAACTAGAAGTGACGGTAATGAACATACGTTTTTTGACTATCTTTTCACTACTGATTGCAATTACATCACAGACTACCCAGGCTGATGTCACTCTTAATAACCTGTTCGGAGACCATATGGTTCTCCAACAAGGCATTCGAAATAAGGTTTGGGGCAAGGCCGATCCTGGTGAAAAGATTTCTGTTTCCATAGCTGGTCAGAGTCACGTCGCAGTTGCTAAAAAAGATGGGTCATGGTCAGTACAACTCGACGCCATAATGAAATACGGAGGCCCTCACACCCTGACTGTAGCCGGAAACAATACCCAGACATTTAAAGATGTCCTTATTGGGGAGGTCTGGGTCTGCTCGGGGCAATCAAATATGCAATGGCCTGTTCAACAGGCCAACGATTCTGACCTCGCAATAGCGACCGCAGACTTAGGAAAAATCCGACTCATTTCTGTTCCTCAGGTGGGTACTCAAGAACCTCAATGGAACTTCAAAGGTGAATGGGCCGTCTGCTCTCCTCAGACTGTTGGTAGTTTCTCCGCAGTCGGATTCTTCTTTGGCCGCCAAATCCACCAAGCGCTCGGTGTACCAGTTGGACTCATCGACAACGCATGGGGTGGGAGTGCTTGTGAGGCTTGGATTGACAGGAACCTGTTATCATCTGACAACAGATTTAAGCCATTAATCGACAGATGGATCAAGACTGAGTCTACAATGCCTGAGGCTCTTAAGGTTTACGAAGGGAGACTTGCTGCTTGGAAACAAGCCTCTGAAAAAGCAAAAGCTGAAAAAACATCTCTTCCAAGACGTCCTCGGCATCCAGAGTTATTACTCACTGGGAACTCTCGACCTGGAAACATCTACTGCGGCGTACTTGCGCCGACTATTGGCTACGGCATGAAAGGTGCTATTTGGTATCAGGGTGAATCTAATGCAAACCGCGCTGTTCAGTACCGTGAACTTTTCCCATTCATGATTGACTCATGGCGGAACGAATGGGGCCTTGGCGACTTCCCTTTTTATTGGGTCCAGCTTGCAGATTTCAGAGACGAAAGGCCTAAGCCTGCTGAGAGTGAGTGGGCTGAGCTTCGTGAAGCCCAAACAATGACACTTAAAAAGTTAGACAATACTGGTGAAGCCGTAATCATCGATCTTGGTGAGGGAAAAGACATTCATCCGAGAAATAAAATCGATGTTGCAAAACGATTAGTACGATTGGCACTTGCTGAAACATACGGCATACCTGGAATTCCGTGCCGAAGCCCACAGTTTCAATCGATGCGACAAAACGGCAACCGTCTAACCCTTGCCTTCGCACATGTGGAACCAAAGGCGAGTGGGTGGAGACCTTTTGACGTTCGTGAACCCATAGGTTTTACCATTGCTGATTCCAGCAAGACATTCGTAGACGCACAGGCTCGAATACTCGCTGATGGACGGATAGAGGTTTGGAGTGAAACGGTTGCTAATCCGGTAGCCGTTCGTTATGCATGGGCTGACAACCCAGTCTGCAACATGTATTCTTCTGAGGGTCTGCCCCTCACGCCTTTTCGAACGGATAATTTTCCAAGCATAACAGAGGGCCGCAACTGATTCAGCACACGATGCAACTTGACACTACTAGCAAAAAAGTAACACGAGGAGATACACTACGACCAGTTCCGATGACGTCTAAAAAATGCTTTGCATTCATAAAAATGAATAGCACCAAGTACAAGGAGGTTTCAATGAGTCACGTCCTCAACACAACAAAAGACTTCTGTTGCCAACTTAGATTTCTGTATGGATTTGTTCTGGCAAGCGTACTGATTGGTTGCAGCCCGTCTCTCAATCAACCCATTAGCCAATCACTACCTCGTGCTCATAGCACGACAGCCGATGGAACACACAATGCGTTTCGATCCGCACGGCCAATTCCCGTTGTTGTGAAGCCTGCGGTACCGTTTCGTGTCTCTCGATTGAGCAACTATAAAGCATTCGAAGAGAACAACATTGTGGCTGTCTCTGCCGAAATACCAGCAGTGCTTCCACACCAAGCCTCATTACGCAATCTCAAGCAAATCCACAATGCAGCAACCGCGTCTACATCTTCTGATATACAAAATACATTCGCTACATACCTTGACGCCTTCAATCGTCATGATGCTATTGCAATGGCGTCTCACTGGGTGACAGATGGTGAAAACCTCGATCTTGATACTGGAAATCGAACTGTTGGACGAACTGCTGTTGAGAGGACATTTGATCAGTTGTTTGTAACCGACAAAAACGCGCAGATAGGATTTCAGATCGATTCAATTCGACCAATTCATGACGATGTTGTTGTCGTAGATGGACTTTCCCAAATGTCTCTTACCGACCAGAAACCCCGGCAGAGCCGTTTCTCTGCAGTGCTCGTTCGGCATGAAAATAAGTGGCTTATGGAATCTGTCCGAGAAACTGCCGCAACTGCAAATCCAACAATCCAAGACCGACTTCAACAACTCAATTGGTTACGAGGTTTCTGGGAAGACATTAGCGATGGCATTACCGCGAGCATTCAATGCGAATGGAACGAGCAAGGAACCTATCTAATACGCCATTACCTTATCACAGAAGAACTCGAGCCACCTGGTTCTGCGGCCCGCCTCGCTGCAGGAATCCCAGGCCTTCTTCCCGAAAAAGATGTATATGGAAAAACGGTGCAACGATTAAGTACGACTGAGTATATCGGATGGGATAATCAACAAGGGCAGATCTGCTCTTGGCTCTTTCGTTCTGATGGGCAGAGTGCCCAATTTACATGGCAACGCAACGGAAACAATTGGCTGCTCAAATCGATGCGTAGGAATAATAGTGACAGTCCAACTCAGTATGTCATCCAGCCTGCTGGAGAAGATGGATTCACAATCGAACGCGCATCTGGCAATCACTGCGATTTAGTTCTTGAAGCTGATTTCCTGCGCACCGCGAGGCCCATCGAAGACACCTTGTCAGCTTACTAGAATAGGAACGTTGACCTATGTTCACAAAGTAAAGAACATGGCGGAGCCTGTCCCTCAACCTTTGTCACGGATAATGACATCTCCTCAATAGGCTTCGATTTTATGCCATGACTCCTGATTCAATTGCACTTGCTGAATGCTGCGAAAACCAAAAAGTTCGTGGCCCATTGCTTATTATCGCATCAAGTTTGACCGTCTCTGAAGATGCTCTTTCTTGGGAAAAAGCACTGGAGACTATGAATATCTCATATCGAGTTCTCATCTTTTCTGAGAACTCTGAGAACGAGATTCATGAAATCCAAAAAGAGGCCGTTGATTTTCAGGCCACAGCTTTGGCTGCAATAGGCACCCAAAAAATTCTTACCGTTGTAGAGTCCGCTGCTTCTCTATTGAACTTGCAACTGGTAACGGTGTTTCGCGAATCTCATTGACACTTGGTCGAGCTAACTGTTTATGATTTGGCTTAGCACAGGTCTCTAGAACTCGTAACATTGCGTCTACTCGTGATCGAATACTCGCTGGTATTGCTTGCAAAGACTCCTGAGACGTCAGTAATTGATCAATAACACACGTCTTGTCACGACTGTAGACTTGAAGCCGGATGGCGTCGTCTTGTGTCATTTGAATTGTGTAGTCAGTGTCTTCTCTTAGAAGCACAACTGGCTCCAAACTCAACTCTGCTCCTCCAATATTAGCAGGAAGAATCATCTTCCTATCGGTCTGATCCGAAGGCACATTGGTCACTAAATCTGTCCTACGCTGATCATGTCTCTCCTGGTTAAGCCCTGACTCATACACTCGATTATCTGTTGGTCGACCTTGGTGACTTCGTGAAAGTGATATCGCTCTATGTCTTCCAGAACGAATAAACATAATTTCTGAAACCTGATCCTCAGACACACTCTCCTCCGACGCAGATGACTCCAAAAGTAAAGAGAACTGCTCCGGAAGAAGCAGATACTGATCATCGAATTGCACAAGGATGTCATGCGGCTTTAATCCAAGGCGCTCTGCTAGAGACCCTTTATAAACACTATCGATGACAAGCCCTTCGTTGTGGCTTAATAAAAGTTGATGACGGACCACCTCTGGCACACGAGATAACTGAGCACCGAATTGCTTGGAAGCTATCGACAGATTGTTGGAACCTGACAATTCACCGGGCGTGTGGAACTGTGAAGCGTGGCCGTCAGCAAATGACGAATCGCCCTTAGTCTCTACTGGGCCTCCTAAGGATTCAGAGAACGGCAGTACTAATTGGATTGCTGGAAAGAGCACAAAAAAAACAGCGACTATGATCTTTATTAGAGAATTTCTGTGCACCCTCAAGGCTACCTCCGTTTCTACGAACTTCACATCCGTTGTACCGCTGAAGACTTCTCATCGGTTCAGTATTTGTGACATTTTTCCCAACACGACACTAGACCGCTCAACCTTAATTCAGGATCAAAACCTTGACGGCCTTTACTTTGGGCAAACTAAAGAAAACACGTTTCTAGCGCAGAATTAAGAAGCGACATCGTGCAGGCAACCATGGATACCCATGCGGCCTGATGAGGGTTTATCACATATAGCAAGCAAATCCGGACGATTGTTCTAACCGAAGGTGTTTCAGCTCTACATATCATTATGTCGCCGTCCAAAGGACTCCATGCATGGCACAATTACTCAATCGTATTTTGCTTATCCTTGTTATCACTGGATACTCCACCGTTATCCTTTCAGAAAAAGGTTTCTCAGAAGAAGTTTCGAGTTCTTCAACCGTGAAACAGTCTGAAAAAACATCTGACACACAGCAAAAAAAATCTGTTGTTAAGAAACCTGTATTGGTTCCTGGAACTGGCAGTGTGATAAAAAACGGTGCCGACACATTTGAAGATGAAAACTGGAAATGGTATCACCGGCACCCGAAAAGCTCACGTGAACAAGATGAGAGAATGAGGAGCCCCCTTGGCAAAAGTAATAATGGCTTGTGGTTTGAAGGACCGAAGCGAGGCACACCAGATGTCGTTAAGCGAGTAGAACTACCTGCCGCCGGAATAGAGGGTAGTACTCATGGATTACTCGTTGCAACTCTACGTGCTGGTATTCCTGGACGGGTAACCTACCGCATGATGCAGGATGATCTTATCTTCAACATGTCGAAGGCTGCCGGCCGAGGCCTCTCTGTAGCTGATAATCCGAGTGTCGTGACCCGAGTGTATCTCCCACCCTTCGCGCAATGGGAACAACGCAATGGAGCCTCATTCGGTTTTCGTTGTGGCTGTACAACACACGCTATCATTACCGGCAAAAAGCATCCCGATAAGGGAGATTTCGGTGTTGAAGAATACTGGCCTGGCATGTTCATTTGTTTTGAACCAGGGGATGGTAAAGAAAAAAGTGACTCCGCGTACCTTCGCGTACGTGGAGATCGTCGGGGACGCGGTATGCGTGGGCCGACGATAACCGAAAAAGACCTCGGCTGGTGGACGCTCGGAATGAGCTTCTCACGTGATGGTAAAGTTCACTACTTTGCAAGTCCTGGTGTTGAAAATCTTTCGATGGATGACCACCTTACATCTCAAAACCCATATGGTTATCGGACTGAATGGGTAAAAACATTCTTCTATAACGTGTGCAGCCAAGATGATGGAAAGACGTGGAGTACGCCTTGGGTCATTGATGATCCAAAAACATTCTTTGTTAGACGTCAGAATGTGGCGAGGTCGAGTCGGAGATCGCAGCGGTAATTGCTACCTGCATAGCTTCAGAAACAGCTGCAGCATCAGCACCGCAACGCTCGACTTCTCGGCTTACAATATGGCAATGCACACGGTGCCCGGCGAGGTCGATTTGGGGGGGTTCAACCTCACAACAGACCGTTTCAGAAAGTGGACACCTCGGATGAAACCGACAGCCTCGGGGTGGTTGTGATGGACTTGGCACGTCCCCCTTGAGCACAATTCTTTGACGGCGCTTCTTTACTTCCACGCTAGGAACTGCTGAAAATAATGCATGCGTATATGGATGAAGAGGTTGGTGACACAGTTTGTCCACGTCCGCAGACTCGACAATCTGACCGAGATACATGACCGCAATATTGTCAGCTAAATACTCCACCACAGAAAGATCGTGTGAGATAAAAAGATACGTCAGACCAAGTTCCTGCTTCAGTTCCTTGAGTAAATTAATTACTTGAGCCTGAATCGAAACATCAAGGGCTGAGACAGGCTCATCAAGAACAAGAAATTCTGGCTTCAATACGAGCGCTCGAGCAATCGCAATTCGTTGCCGCTGCCCACCTGAAAATTCATGTGGATACCTTTCGAGAACAGACGCAGATAGTCCCGTACGCTCAAGAGCCTGTTTCATTTCCTCCAATCGAGCAGCCCGTTCACCCACCCGGTGGAGAATAAGACCCTCCTCAAGAATTGAACGTATTTTCATTCGTGGATTCAGTGATCCATAGGGATCCTGGAAAACTACCTGCATCCGTCGTCGCAACGATCTTAAACCACGCGAATTTTCTTTTCGTACTGCATGGTTATCAAACAGAACGTCACCACCTGTTGGCTCTACAAGTCGTAGAAGACTTCGCCCAACAGTTGTTTTTCCACAACCACTTTCCCCAACAAGGCCTAGCGTTGTGCCTCTCGGAATATTGAATGTCACTCCATCGACTGCTTTCACAGCACCCACCTGTCGACGCAACAACCCTTTTCGAATCGGAAAGTGTGTTTCTAAATCCTTCACTTGAAGCAATGCAGGAGTATTCTGAGGCTGCTGGTCACTCACAAATTGATCTCCTCAGCAAAGTGGCAGCGAACAAAGTGTCCTGGAATAACCTCACGAAGTAACGGGGCCTCCGAACTGCACTGTGGCACCGTGGCATAACTACAACGTGGATGAAATCGACACCCAGAGGGAAAGTCTTGCGGTGGCGGAACCATTCCCGGAATTGTTGCCAACGGGCCACTATCACGGTTATCAATGTCGGGCCGCGATTGAAGCAGCCCTATGGTATACGGATGAAGTGGATGACGAAAAAGCTCTGCGGCAGATGCCTGCTCAACAATTTTTCCTGCATACATGACTGCAACGCTGTCACACGTTTCAGCGACAACACCCAGGTCATGGGTAATAAGCAAAACAGCTGTACCAAGACGAGACCGCAAGTCACCGAGAAGGTCCAAGATTTGTGCCTGAATCGTGACATCCAAAGCAGTTGTCGGCTCATCAGCAATAATTAAATCTGGCTCGCATGCCAAAGCGATTGCAATCATAACTCGCTGACGCATACCTCCAGACAACTGATGCGGATAAGCGTCCAGCCTTTGTTCCGGATCTGCAACACGAACAAGGTGTAACATTTCAAGAGCTCGTGTTCTTGCTTCAGAACGAGTAACTCTGCGATGCAGTTGAACGACTTCTGCAATTTGGTCACCAATCGTAAAGACTGGATTTAAACTTGTCATCGGCTCCTGAAAAATCATGCCGATACGACCACCTCGTACATTTCTCAACTGTTTCTCTGAAGCACTGACGAGGTCAATGCTCTCGCCCTCCGTAGTGAACAGAATCGACCCTGACTCGATGCGGCCAGGTGATGCAACGAGTCGTAATGTCGACATGGCTGTCACACTCTTACCACAGCCACTCTCACCGACTAAACCTAGTGTCTGCCCTCGCTCAATTGATAAAGACACCCCGTCAACAGCTGGAAGCCTTCCTTTTGACGTATGGAAAGCAGTGACTAGATCTTTTATTTCGAGGAGCGCAGCCATTACTTTTTTGCCTCCCGCAATCTTGGATCAGTCGCTTCTTGTAAACCTTCCCCAACGAGATTGTAAGCCAGAACAGTTAGGAATATGCCGGCACCGGGAAAAACAACCAACCACCACAGCTGAAGATTACTGCGGGCACTGTTCAAGACCGAGCCCCAACTCGCTGTTGGTGGTGGTGGTCCGAATCCAAGAAATGACAATGAACCCTCGACTAAAATTGCTGAAGCAATTCCGAATGTTATTGGTACTAGTACTGGAGCTAATGCGTTCGGCAAGATATGCCTAAACATAATCCTGAGTGGACCCGCTCCCGCGGCCCTAGCGGCCATCACAAATTCTGTCTGCCGAAGCCTCAGGAACTCCGCCCTTGTAAGCCTCGCAATTCCTGTCCATCCGGTCACACCAATAATTGCCATTGTTTTCCAAATGGTGGGCTTCTCGACAACAGCCACAAGTGCCAGTATCAATACCAATGTCGGAACACACATGACAATCTCAGTCAGCCTACTTGTTATCATATCGACCCAACCGCCAAAGTAACCACCGATTGCTCCAACTAAAACACCTATTGAACCGGCTAACCCCATGGAAACAAATCCCACGAGCAATGCAATCGTGGTTCCATGAACCATTTTTGCAAAAATATCAACACCATATTGATCAGTACCAAAAAGATTAAATCTGTTTGGATGTCCTTCATCACGAGACGGATTTGCACGCCGCCCTGGCCATTCATTCTCTCGCACGCGTCGATACGGATCCTGAAAAATGAGCGGCCATACCGCCCAACTCTGAGAATCTTTCTGTTCTAGATTAGTGGGGTATGTGCCACGAAATTTATCTTTTGTAAATATTGGTGCTTCCCAACTACGGTTAAAGTAACCAAGGCAGGGAAAATAAATGTTGCCTTTATACTGGCATACCACTGGTTTTGTCCCTGCAATCGCTGGCGCAAAAAGAGCCACAATTGTAAGAAAAACAACAAGTCCCAGCGCAAGCATTCCAATTGGTCGACAACGATACCTCTGCCATGCGTCAGACCAAAATCCTTGCGACGGCTTCGTGGTATCGATTTCTTCTATCACGCTATTGGTTTGCTGTTTCATTACTCCACATTTACCCGGGGATCAACAATGCTGTAGAGAATATCTGCGAGTAATTGGCCGACAAGCGTAAGAACACTAAACATCAATGTGAGCCCCATAATGGTTGGGTAATCCCGTTCCCGTATACTCTCAAAGAAGAGTCGCCCCATACCTGGCCAAGTAAAAATTTGTTCGATAATTACAGAACCTCCAACCAACGCTGGAAGTGATAATCCAAGAAGGGTTACGAGCGGAATCAAAGTATTCCGAAAGGCATGATGCACGAGGACACGCCAAGGTCCCGCGCCTTTCGCTCGAGCAGTCCGAATGTAATCTTGCCGAACCACCTCTTCCAAATTTGCTTTTATAAAACGGCTGTTATAGGCAAGGACGACATAGGTCTGACAGGTTATTGGCAAGATCGCATGCCAACCAACGTCTACGCAACGGTCAAAAAAAGGAGCATCGCTCGACAAATCACTCATTCCAAAGAGTGGTAACTCCCAAGGGGTGTCACGTAGCCAGACCGCAAAAATTATCTGAAGAAACAGAGCTGCGACGAATGTTGGGAATGAATACAGCGCGTAAAGAACCAGACCCGTAAACCGTTCGTCAATCTGACCACCCCGTGCTGACGCATAAAGACCCAGTGGTATCGCAAGAAACCACGTCAAAAAGAGAGCGGTCCCTGAAATGAGAACCGTGGGGCCAATTCGCTCACCAATGAGCCGCGTTACCGGCTGCTTCCGAGTGATTGATCTCCCGAGATCTCCTTGTATTACCTTACTAATCCATTGCACATATCCAACAGGCCATGGTTTATCAAGTCCATAGATTTCGAGCATTCTCTGTTGATCTTCGGGATTAAGCTTGCGGCTCGGATCACTTTCCCCAAGTTGTACTGTAAGCGGATTGCCGGGCATTGAACGCGCTAAACCATACACTAGCAGAGTAATAACAACGAGTGTTACTAAGCCCAGTAATATTCTTCGCAGCAAATAAGTAGCCATTGCTTACTCCTGCTGCGGCTTCCATAGGCTGCCAAACCCTGGTGAATAATGATATGGGCCTCGCGGTGAAAAAACATATCCACGTACTTCTTTTGAAAAGCCATAGAAACTGTTTCGCCAATACAACCATGTATAGGGCTGATCGTCATACAGAATTTCCTGGATTCGGCCATATTTCTCTGCTCTTTTACCCCTGTCAAATTCCTGTCTACCCTCGGCGTAGAGCCTATCTACTTCTGGATTTGAGTAATTGCAGAAATTTCTCATTGCTCCCGTCTTCCATAAATTCTCCGAAGTGTCTGGGTCTGTTCCTGACCCCCAGCCACCAAGATATGCTTGAAATTTTCGATTGAGTGTGAGGTCTTGCAGGACTGTCGACTCTACGGGGCGGACATTAAGACGTATGCCAATTTGATCAAGATTCTCTTTTAATAAAGTGCAAATTGCGATTCGTAATGGCTGTTGATTGACAACAATAGAAAATTCGAATGGTACTGTTCGTCCATCAATTTCTTTATCACGAATTCCGTCATTATTGCTATCAATCCAACCGGATTCATCCAATAAAGCTTCCGCTTTATCCAGATCTTGTTTGTACGGCTTGAACTTTTTAGTCGATGCCATCCATGCTCCCGGATGAAAAATTCCCGTGCATGGATCATAGAGACTGTAACAAAGTTCTTCGAGCATCTCGTCGTGATTAAAAGCATAGCTCATTGCTCTCCGTACACGTCGGTCCCGAAAAAATATCGTGTCAATATTCCAACCGAAATGAAAACTAACCCACTCTGGTGCTGTTACTTTGGTGTTGCGTTCATAGAAATCACTTCCGACAGTTTGTGTCATCCACTGTTCAGGCTGCAGAATCATCTCATGGATCTCACCTTTCCTGAGTGCTAAAAGGGTTGTGTTTGGATCTTCAATAATCCGAAAACGTACTTCCTTAAAATACGGGCGATCTCGAACCTGTTTGCCTCGGACAGAAGACCAGCTTTCGCGCCTCCGTAAAACAATTTGCTGACCACGCTTTCTTTCCACAATTTCATACGGCCCACCACAGACTGGCGCCTGCTCTAACTGAACATGTTCTTCCGAGTCTTTCAGAGTAGGATCTGCCTCCCATGTCTTTTCATAAACATGCTTTGGAAGTACTGGAAAATTTATATTCCAAACATTTGTAGCAAGTGGTTCTTTATGGAAAAAAACAACTGTTCGATCATCGTAAGCTTCAACCCAGCGAAGTTGATCAGTCCCACTACGCACAGCAGGAACAGGAACCCTAGGATCCATAATAACTTTGTAAGTGAAGGCAATATCGTATGCCGTAATTGGTTCTCCGTCACTCCAAACAAGATCATCACGAAGCACAACCTTGTCGAGCATTCTGTCTGTGCTCGTCTGCCATTTTTCAACTGTTTCGCTGGTAGCGAAAGGTTCTAAATCACGACCGAATGAAAACAAACCAAATCCTGTAAGTCCGAGAATATCGAACTCGGCAGATGTACTGATCATAATTGGGTTTGTGCTACCAAGGTCACCACCAACATGGCGATCGATACGTGCTGCATAATCTGCTTCTTCATTTTCTGGTAGTTTGCCTAGCGATGAAAGTATTAATGCATTCGAGTCAGGTGAATCATTACGGGCTTTCAGTGCGTCAACTACTGACCCTAGTACTTTTTCCTTTGACTGAGATTCACGCAACAGCACGAGACCATTACGAACCGGCCGGTCAATCCAATTTGCTTCCGTATCAAGTTCGTCTATTTCTGGCACATCGAAGGGGTCGGGCGGCTGCAATACTGGTACCGGAAGTGGCTCTTTTCGCTCTTCCGCTGATGCCGTCAATTCCGAAGGCGGTGTCTCCTCAACGGATTTTGAACCTCCGCAGCCCGTGCAAGCAATGAACAATAGAAAGCAACAACACATCAGCAAGAATGTATTGCCTCGTGATACAGACACTTCACAGCCAACTACTTTTTGCATACAGTTTCTCCCTGGGAAACCCGTGCCTAAGATTCTTCGTATCCAGAATAAAGATGCTACGGGGGAACGTGATGGCGGGTCAACGTCCAGTCAGTGCTATCAGCCCTTGGGCAATTTATGACCTAATTTTTCACGCTTTGTAGCGAGATACCGTTCATTAAATTTATTTGATGGGGGCTGTATGGGCACCTGATCAACAACCTCAAGGTCAAATCCACCGTAAATGAATGCATCCGTCTTTTTAGGATTGTTTGTCAAAAGCCGAACTTTCGCCAATCCTAGATCTTTCAGTATTTGAATCCCAATGCCATAGTCCCGTGAGTCTGCCGGAAAACCCAGTGCCAAATTGGCCTCAACTGTATCGAGCCCTTCATCCTGAAGACTATAGGCCCGAATTTTGGCTACCAAGCCAATACCGCGACCTTCTTGCGGAAGATAAACAACTGCACCGACGCCATCATCACGAATCTTTTCCAACGCCATATGCAGTTGATCACCACAGTCACAGCGAAGACTATCAATCACATCGCCTGTGAAACAGGACGAATGGATTCGCACAAGCGGTGCTTCAGCCGTTTCAAGATCGCCCATAGCAAACACGATTGGTTGCTGAGACTCATAGCGAACATTGTACGCCATGACTCGAAAACTCCCCCACTTTGTTGGAAGTTCTGCTTCGGCAACACGTTCGACTAACTTCTCTTTTGTCCGCCGATAGCGAATGAGTTCTTCAATTGAAATAATTTCCAATCCGTGCTGCTTGGCCAGTTCTTGTAGTGCGTTCCGGTCAGCTCTATTGCCGTCCTTATCAAGTATCTCGCAGAGAACACCGGATGGCTGTTTCCCAGAAAGCCGTGCGAGATCAATTGTCGCCTCAGTGTGTCCAGCTCTCCTAAGAACCCCACCCTCTTTTGCAACTAAAGGAAAAAGGTGTCCTGGCCGAACAAAGTCGCGTGGACTACTTTCAGTACTTAGGATTGCCGAGACCGCCTTGGCTCTCTCTACCGCTGTTATACCTGTGCGTGCCGAAACGTGATCAACAGGAATCGTAAATGCGGTACCGAGTGGAGTCTGGTTTGATTCAACCATCATTGGCAATTCAAGCCGACTTGCCACATCTGGTAAAACTGACATACACACCTGACCCCGACCATGTGTAATCATGAAGTTAATAGCTTGAGCAGTCGCATCTTCAGCAGCACAAATGAAATCGCCTTCATTTTCACGATCCTCAGCATCTACAACGATCACAACCTTTCCTTCTCGAAAAGCTCGGATTGCGGCATCTATTGAACTAAACTGATCAGACATGGGTTTTTTGGGTGGATGTCACCCGCCCTCTTTTTGTTTCATGGCAATACATAAAGTATAGGTTGTTCGAATACCTAGTCTGCCCTAAATACGTCACGAAAAAAACTGGATGCCATACCATGCTTGCACGAGAAGAATATATCGAGCAGTCCTACCTTTTTCGAACTCTCGGTGAGCGGATGCTTGATGGTGTGGCAACACAAGACGCTCTAAAAAGCTTGGGCCATGAAATTCTTGCTACAACAAAGCTACCGCTTGCCATTGATTACCTCGTAAGCGACTTAAAAATGACTGGGACGATTGCCCCGGCGATGCACCAACTGAATCATTATTTTACACCGTTCCAGACCTTTGTCATGACTGAGGCTGAGGACGAAGAAGGGCGGTTTGACCTCCGCACTGCGTTAGCAATTCTCGAGCGAGAGGCACGTTATCTCGCGGAAAGTGGAACACCTGAGGGACTTTTTTTCTATCGCTTCGAATGTCTCTCACGGAACCGGCTCGATTACATGCGTGGATTAGCTGCAACGGCTGCTGATGACAGATTTAATGCTGACTGGAAAGACTGGATCAAGATGGTATCACGACAAGTTGGTTTAGTTGACTTAGCTGACCTCATCTATATCCGCAGCAAAGAAATTGCACGACGACAGGAGAGGAAAAAATATACTCACGAGAACATTAGCACCGAGGATGACAAACAAGTAGTTACCGAACACCCGGCTGTTTTATTCGGTGAAAAAGAAGGTCGCATTGCGTGGGCCAATCGGGGCAAAGACCCACTCTATCTCTTTTCAGCCTTACAGAGACAACTCGGGTATCCAGCTGTTCCCAAGCTAAAGCGTTCTCAACCACAAACTGAGTCACCAGCGATCTTGGCACGTCGCATCGACCGACTTGAACTGCGAGTCAAACTTCTTGAGGAAGAAACGAAAGAGGGCATCGACTTATCCCAGTTTGACCCAAAAAACTCCGTGCAAAAGAGATCTCCTCGACAATAACGACCCACCGTAATGACCTAGTGACTTACGATTCGTTACTTATTGGTAGCTCGGGCATATTGTGACAACTGAGATTTCATAACACAGATCGACTCTTTATTTAAAAATACAACAACCAGTAAACCTGTTATTCAAATTCTTGAAAGATCACTCAGCGAGCGGGCATTGGCTGACATTTGAAATATGAACACCTAACCAGACGATAGAATTCACACAACGCTTATGACTTTCGTATATCACTCCAAATTGAATGTCCGTTGAGAAGGCATGAAGTGTAATTAAGTACTAGAAACAACGAGAGAGCACCTCGGACCGAAGACACTTCGAGCGTCGCAACGCGACGTATTGATATTCTCACGATTCTTTTTCTTACACGATCTTGATCGTTCAATTGCTTCAAACTGTATTAAGTATTATCCCTAACAACAATTTATTGCTTTTTTTATTTTTGAGGAAAAAATAAAAAAACGGTGAGATGAACCTCCATGCCCAATTAAAACAAAAAGAGTTAAAGCACTTTGAACATCATTCGTCACCAGAAAGAACATCTACTATCGATTATTACTACCATCACATCCGCTGTTGATCCTTACCGACTTCTCACAGAACGACTTGCTGTTGAATCACCTGAGGACGCGATCACATTCGATGGGAATCCTATTTTTGTTGGTAACAATCAAGCAGTAGAACTTAAGAACACCGGGAAAATTCTAGTCGTAGGTGGTGGAAAAGCTGCTGCCGGATTCGCTGCCGGCTTGGAACATTTATTAGGAAGCAGCCGTCTAAAAAAACACAAAGTGCATGGCCTTGTTAGTGTGCCAGAAGGATCCGGAATACCGCTCAACCATATTGAGGTGCGTGAGACACGACCTCAGAAGCACAACCTCCCAACCGAAGCTGTTGTTCACGCCACTCACACAATGCTTGAACAACTACGCAATCTTACGAAAGACGACCTTGCTTTTGTCCTCATCACAGGTGGGTCATCAGCACTTATTGAATTGCCACGGGCACAGATTCCGATTCAGTCCTTGGCCCACCTGACACAAAGCCTTTCGAATTCAGGTGTCGACATTAAAACTCTGAACGATGTACGGTGCCTGACGAGTCAAGTCAAGGCAGGTGGGCTCGCAATGGCGTGCACTGCAGGAAAACTCATTGTGCTGGTTCTTTCTGATGTTCTTAATGATCCTTTACCAGTCATTGGATCTGGTCCATGCATGCCACGAATCCACAGACTGGCAACCATCAATAAAAAACTTCTTCATTTGAACATCTCTAAACAGGACCGCGCCATCGTGGCACAGGCTGCACTCGCGCTAAAAGAGGAAGGCTCATCGCTCCCGTGCTCTCCAACCAATTCTGGAAACTGGATCACTCCTCAAGGCTGCCACGTAACCCACCTTACTCTTGGGACAAATTCCCTCGCCGTCGATGCTGCAGCAGCGGCCGCTACAGCACTAGGCTATGAAGCTGTATCTGCCACGAGCAATGCTCATTCAGATTCAGCAAATATGGTTGGCCTTCGTTTAGCAGCATCTCTCAACACGATGGTTACGACCTGCGAAACAACGAACCGACCTCTTTGCCTGGTGGAAGGTGGGGAAGCAACTGTGAATATACCTATCGACCACGGACAGGGTGGTCGCAATCAACACACGGTTGTCGCAGCAGCAAATGACATCCTCGTGAATCAACAGAAGACGTGGCCGACGAGAGCTATTCTCGCCAGCTTCGGGACTGACGGTGAAGATGGACCAACTTCTTCTGCCGGCGGATTCGTCGACGCTGATGTCGCAAAGTCTCTCGCACTCCATCCGAGCAAGATCCCAGCAGCAATCGACCGATGCGATTCACATGAACTTCTTAAGTCTGCGGGCGGCCTCATTGAGACTGGACTCACGGGCACAAATGTGGCCGATGTTCGAATCGTACTCACCAATCCAAAATCAGACTGAACACTTTTTATTGACTGGCTGCATCCTGAACTTCAACAAGATGCGTATCGCCAGTCATTCGGAAATAATGGCCCTTCGGACCACGGTCAACAAGAAATGGCCCGACCGTGCGATCACAGTCAAGAAAAATTACTGTGTTTTCATTTGGTTTCAATCGTCGCTCTGGCACGAAAGAGTTACGATATCCAACACCCTTCGAAAGCCTGATCTCATCAATCTCTCCGTTAAAAAATGAATTCGCCCGACCACGTGCATCTGGATCTGCACCCACAAGAAGCGGGAACCAGTTCACTTTCCGCTTCATCGGCTGTTTTGTCTGCACCCGCTTCTGAAGTTTACCGTCAAGGTACAATGCCAATGCTTCTCCCTCGTAGACCATGGCCACGTGATACCACTGATTTGTTTTGAGTTTCAAATCCGGCTGGATACTTTTATAGGATTTACCAAGAAATACACTTGCATCAAGCTGACCACGAGAAGTGAATATGCCGTATTCACTCTGCTCGGTTTTCGCAAGAAGCCCAACGCGATCTGCAAATTGTTTTCCCTTAAACCAGCACTCCAACGTAAAAGGTCCTTGTGGAAGAGGAACCTTGTTTGAATCCAGCGATACGTAATCTCCATTACCATCAAGTGATAATGACCGGTTGGCAATACCTTGAGACGATAATGCTGAATCAAAAAGTAATGGGACATCTCTTCGTACTACTGGGATACTATATCGAGTGGATGGTGCCAAATAATCCTGAGAGATGGTCAACTGCACCATTTCTGATACTTTTTCAAAGTACTTGGACCGGTATGTGGCCTGAAACTCGAGTTCACAACTCGTGCCGGAGTCCAACACGCCGTGAACATGATCCGGCGCAAAGTGCCATCGATTGTCATCGCTTTCAAGTGACGCGGTATATTCGACCGGGCGACTTGTCGGATTTGAAAATTCTGCAGAGAATTTGCTCACACTCGACTTCTTCTGTTCGGCTGCCGTCACCTGTATCCCTCCTTTAAAAGCTACCGGAAGCCGTGCTAACTGAACGGTCTCTTCCTGAAGGCTGGCGGTAATTTCTCGAACGTCCATCGCCTCACCTACGGGAAATGCAGCCATAGCCACCTGTTCTTTTCGAACTGTGACGAGGTGATATTGATGAAGGTACCCGGACTCCGGAACAATGCCATTTTGACCTCCTCCCACGGTAGCAAGAGAAATGTATTCAATTCCATCATTCGGATCACTCCGCATGTGATGAATATGACCTGCAAATACTGCTGTTACATTTCCAGCATCTACAAGAAGAGGATGGACTCGTTTTTTCCAGTCATCACCATACTTGCCCCCAATCCATCGAGGATGGTGGAGAAATATAAATTGGTGATTGCAATCCTTCCCCCGCGCAAGAGCTTGTTTCAAAAACGAAAGCTGCTCTTCACTAATTTTTTGAAGATGCGGTTTCGAAAAACTTTTTTCACCCGTTTCTTTATCACCTTCATCTGAATAAATCACGGTAAAAGCACATTGTTTGTGCTGAAACGAATACCACAATGGACCAAAATGCATTTCATAGTTCTCTTGATGCTGAAATTTAGGCATCTCCGGATCATCCAGTGGTCTCCAATACACATCATGATTGCCTGCAACAGGAAACCATGGACACAGCAGACTGTTCATAATTGACTTGAACTCGCGCATCTGTACGAGCCATTCATCTGTGCGGTTATATCCATTGACTAAGTCACCTACCGTCATGACCAGATCCGGCTCGATGAGATTGACGTCCCGAACAGCATCCGCCAATACGTCCACACCTTCTGGTTGACCTCCGGTTCGGTCTCCAAATACGGCAAACGTGAAGGCCTCTTCTTCAGAAGGAATTGGTAGCACGATCTCACTTGAACGCGTTGTAAAAAATCGTTGTGCATTTGGCTGGACCGTCGGATGAGGAACTCCATGACGATGCAGATGCCGTCCATGAGACAGGTTAGGGGTTTCTCCCGTTTCTCGAACATTGTCTTTCCCGGAAGAAGGACTGGCAGCTGTCCCCCGACGAACACCCAGCAAAAAGAACACGCCTACGCAAGCAATAGTCGCCAGCACACGGACTTCTATTCGTAGAACACCGCACTGCAAGATTCTTGTAGCCACTTCATTCCCCTGTCTCAAAAGATAAAAAAGAATTGATTGTTTTCAGACATCACATAACGTGACTGCCTCCCGCAGACCCGCAAATGCATCCCGCGTCGGGATAAATTCCTGGCCAACATACCCCTCGTATCCTATTGCCAGTAGTTTCTTCATTATCGGTGGATAATTAATTTCCTGAGACTCATCAAGCTCGCCTCGCCCTGGGCATCCAGCCGTATGCACATGACCGATAATGTCTTTGTATTCCTCTATCCGACGGATAATATCACCGTTCATAATTTGGACATGATAAATATCAAAAAGTAATTTCACACGGTCAGAGCCCACTCGACGAAGCATCGTGGCTACAGCATCAACATCCTCACCCTGGTAACCCGGATGGCCTTTCATTGGATGAGAATCATCGCGGGTGTTCAGATGTTCGAGACAAATTGTCACATTCTGCTTTTCTGCATGGACGGCTATTTTTTTTAACCCGACAACACAATTGTCAAAGGCTTCTTCATCAGTCATAGCACCACTACTTGAGTCTTCAGCATTTCGCCATTTAAACCCGGTGAAAGCAATAACTGCTGGAATATGAGCTGCTGCACAGGCATCGATCATCTTGGTCGTCCGAGTAATGACTTCCTCCTGGTATTTCAAATTATTAAACCCTTTGACATATGGCGCACCAGGCATGCCGTTAGGAGCTATTGCACAGGTAAGCCCATGCTGTTTGAGGATTGGCCAGTTTGCCGGCTGGGTTAGTTCAATTGAAACACAGCCAAGTTCATTCGCAACCTGACACTGCTTTTGAATATCCCACTTGTCACCCATCGAGCTAAAGCACCAAGAAACAATTGATTGCTTGATATGCCCCTTTATGGCGACAGACGAGGCCCTCCCCTTCGTAGAAGCTGTTGCGAGCGCTGCTCCAGCAGCACTTACTAAAAGACCTCGACGATTGATCGATTGTGATTTGTGTTTCATTGCATGTTGCCTCCTCTCTGGAATTAGACCAGAATGCGATATATTTCGCGTCAATAAAGACTTTTAAGCCGTAATATTGTGCTTTGTGTATTATCAAAAATAATGGGTTCTTAATAATGGTTTTTGTATAGAAAAATATTTTTTGATCGGAAATTCATGTCTCAGCTTAAACGCATTCTCATTACTGGTGGTGCGGGTTTTCTCGGTAGTTATCTTTGCGAGCGGCTTGTTGAGAGTGGTCATGATGTCATTTGTGTTGACAACTTTTTCACCAGTCAAAAAACGAATGTTGCCCACCTGCTCGAACTTCCAAATTTCGAACTCCTACGACACGACATCATCCATCCATTCTGGCTTGAGGTTGATGAGATTTATAACCTTGCCTGCCCAGCAGCACCGGGTCATTATCAATACAATCCAATAAAAACCATGAAAACTTCTGTGTCTGGTGCGATGAACGTTCTTGGCATGGCAAAACGATGCCGAGCAAAGGTGCTTCAGGCTTCTACAAGCGAAATATACGGAGACCCAGAAGTTCACCCGCAGCCTGAGAATTATCGAGGGTCGGTAAACCCAATAGGGATAAGAGCCTGCTATGACGAAGGGAAGCGAGCCGCGGAAACTTTGTTTATGGACTATCACCGCGCGCACGGAGTAAACATTCGGCTTATACGTATCTTCAATACGTATGGACCAAGAATGCATCCGTATGATGGCCGGGTGGTGTCAAACTTTATTCGGCAAGCTCTTACGAATATGGATATCACGATTTATGGTGATGGTTCACAAACACGTAGTTTCTGCTACCGAGATGATCTTATTGACGGAATGATCGCGATGATGAATGGCTCAGATGATTTTGTTGGGCCTGTAAACCTTGGGAACCCTCACGAATTCACAATACTTCAACTCGCAGAATTAATTATAAAACTTACAAAGTCAAAATCAAAAATTATAAAAAAACAGCTTCCAGAAGATGACCCTGTACGAAGACAACCAGACATCACACTCGCGAAACAAAAACTTTTTTGGGAACCGAACGTGTCCATAGAGGAGGGTCTCACAAAAACAATTAGCTGGTTCCGGTCGATCAACTTCGATGAATTTCGTGCACCGACACCGAACCATGGGTAACCGTAGGTGCAACATGACATAACTGCTCAACGTTTATGTTATTTTCAGCACATGAAACTGCAGCAGCATGCGATTTGCATCTGTAAATTCAAGAAAGAGTTCACACGCAATTTTCTCATAAAATTCTCTTTCTCTGTCTATTTCTTCGACGAAATGCACCTATTTTGCCCTTCGCTCCACCCATATAATTCGCTATCGTCATGCCTCAAGTGAGCTTCAGTACCTTTCGTACTGTCACTTGCTCAATGAGTCCCTGCACCCTGAGGATCTGCTTGATCATGGAACGCACGCAGTTGTCGGCAATTGTTCTTGACCTACTCGAAAAAGAAACCGGCGAAACTTACGACGCTCTCGAAGATTCAACAACCCTGAATGAAGGTCTTGGCCTCGACTCACTCGATATGGCAGGCCTCATTCTGCATATCGAAAGCCACTTCGGCATTCAAATCGAGACCGAACTTCTCGAAAAAATTAAGACCGTTGGACAGATACTCGACACGCTGGAAGAAAAAATTGCTGTCAAGGAAGGAAGAAAAGCCGCCTAGAAAGCCAGGCGGTGTCATTCGCAGCGTACCTGTCGAGTTGCTCATCACAACTCCTCTTCGTTTGCACGTATTGGTATGAACCACTCACCGTCTCTACCAACTGACTTCTCTGCTTTTTGTCAAATTGATTCATGCGCAACAGTATCTGCTCATTTATCTGAGGTTCAGGCATTAGCCCGTGAGAAGCATGCCTATGGGTCGTACTCCCTACCGACCCGATTTCTTCGACATGCCGATGAGCAAACTGTCATTGGCGTGCGGTCCATTCTCAAAGCAATGGCTGCAGATACACAGGAAAATTCAGATATCAGCAACGATGCTGTCATTGCAGCTACATGCTTAGCCGGTCAGCCAGCTGCAGCACGAACGATGATCGGCCTCAGAGATAAAGGTCCGGTTGCAGTAACTCCTCATATTGTTCCACAGTGCTCACTGCACTCAGTTGCATCAGCGGCAAGCGTGGGCTTCGGCATGCATGGTCCCAACTTTGGTGTTGGTGGTGGAATACACGCTGTCTCGGAAGGCTTGTTGCTTGCGGTCACTCTCGCCCCACTGCTGGCAATTACTTCACCTTCAGCTCGTATCTGGCTCATTTGTACGGGCTGGGATCAACAACCATCTCTTAAGCCAAACGGCGAAGTCGACAACGACCCCCTTTGCCGGGGCCTAACTCTTCTACTAAAGCACACTCCATCGCATTCCATCGACAACGCACGCCCGCAGATACGAATTACCTCTCAGCAGGATTCCTATTCCCGTGGTCACTACCCAGCAGACACCCCGCTCAAAGAACTTTATGAACGATTAGAAAATGGTATCCGCACAACTGTGGCCATCACAAACAGTTGCGTAATAGAAATCACACCACCGGAACTCTCGCCAAAAGTTCACAATGTAAATGAAACGGTGTTCCGAAAGGAGGCTCCCTAATGGTTTCAGAATCTTCACAGATTGTCATTACGGGAATCGGTGCCACAACTCCACTCGGTAATTCATTCAACGCTATTGGAGATGCTCTGCAAGCTGGCCGTTCTGGTGTTGATTGGTGTGATATCGGAACTTTCTCACGTCAGCAGGAGCATGTTGTTGCTCAAGTTCAATCAGTCAATTTGGCAATGGAAAAAGCCGTTATCTCTCCGTCGTGGTGCATCGACAAATCTTCTCGACTGGAACAATTCGCAGTAGTACCAGCTGCCCATGCTCTTGCAGATGCTGGTATTCAAACGAGTTCTTGTACTTTCGAGCAGAAAAACCGTATTGGATTCATTGCCGGCATCGGAGCAGAACAACTCAAAGATTGGGAACGCGACTTTCTCGATGGTGGCCATGACGTTTTTCATGCAAAGCGTCAGCCGTCTCTCGTCCATCGAGCCGCTCAAATACTTGATCTACATGGCCCAGCAGCAACAGTTGCAGCTGCCTGCGCCTCCAGTGGCTATGCGATTGCACTTGGTAAAACATGGCTTGAGACTGGACTCGTAGATGCCTGCGTCGTTGGTGGATGTGATGTCCTTAGCCCAACAGCTCTTGCTGCATTCCATAACCTTCGAGCATTGTCGAGACGAGATGACGATCCTAAAAAAGCCTCTCGGCCATTTGATCAGAATCGTGATGGCTTTGTGATGGGGGAGGGTGGTGTTTTCTTCGTACTCGAACGATCTGAGTCAGCATTTAGCCGTCAATCCAAAATCTATGGAGCATTGGCTGGAATTGGAATGTCGAGTGATGCTACACACATGGTCACACCATGCAGTGATCCCGTTCAAGCATCTCGTGCAATTACTGAAGCACTCGCTGATGCAGGTCTTTCTCCAGCAGATGTAGACTACATCAATGCCCACGCCGCAAGTACTCCGGTTGGTGATGCTGCCGAAGCAGGAGCTATCCGCGATGCCTTTGGTTCTGCGGCCATGGAAATACCAACAAGTTCAACAAAAAGTATGTCTGGCCATCTTATCAGCGCTGCCGCGGCTTTCGAAGCGCTTGCCTGCCTTGTGGCAATACAGAGAAATATTGTTCCTCCAACCATTAACCTCGACAACCCCGATGAAGACTGTCTGCTTCGACACGTTCCTCATCAATCAATCTCCTTACCGGTTCGCGTTACTGCAAGCAATTCGTTTGGCTTTGGTGGTTCGAACCTTTGTCTCATTCTCAAAGAAGCTGCTTAACAACTTTCCTTTTCGATTACCCTTTGGAGTTTCACCGTGCCTCATTCATCACCATCACTTCCCTCACTAACGCTTCCTGAAATTGGCTCCAATACCGACGAAACGCTCGAAACACTAGTGGCTCATTGGCACGACATTGAGCCAAACCATTCGGAAACCGAACTTGCCGGAAAGATCTGTGATCTTCACCAATTTAATTTTCTCTTATGGCATGAAGAAGATATTGCAAGATCTCCCGACGTCACTGACACAAAAATAGCTGCTGTAAAACGGGCGATTGATAAATACAATCAGGCTCGTAATGACGCGATTGAAAAAGTGGATGACTGGCTCATCCAAGAGCTTGCTAATCGTGGCATTGCGGCTGAAGAAAATGCACCAGCCGCTACAGAAACACCCGGTGCTGCAATTGATCGGCTGTCAATTCTTGAACTTCGACGCTACCACATGCGTGAACAACTCGAACGAGACGATGCCTCGCAGGAACATCGTGAAAAAGTTGCTGAGAAGATGGTCATACTTGATCAGCAGAGAGATCATCTCATCACTTCCCTCGACCGACTGCTTCAAGAAATATTTTCTGGAAAACGTCCTTTACGAGTCTTCCGGCAGATGAAGATGTACAACGATCCAGCAATGAATCCGTATCTGTACAAATCCACCTCAAAGCTGGTTTCTTGATACAACAATAAAGCTGTCTGCATAAAGAAGTGCGTTTCATACATGCAACCTTATAAATGATCAACCGAGATCATAGAAGAATGTCATGTACGACATCACCATGGACGTCAGTAAGACGGTGGTCTCTGCTCGCGGATTGCGATTCCGACCATTTTTTCCCTGGGCAAATGGAGTTCGACCGAATTTGACACCCCACCATACCAAAGTATCTTCAAGCAACCCACACCGCTCTAAATCAGGCAATAGACCCGCTACCGGTTTATCAGTGGACAAGATGCAATCCACGCGCGCAGACTTCAGAAAACTCTGTAAGGCGATGGAGGGACGTTGGATCGGAGAGGTGGTTTGGGTGGCCGACTGGCCGGGTTTCGGAAAGAAGGGTGACAAGTTCACCGGCTACTCCGATTTCAGAATCAGTCACGGCGACACTTGACTGCCGGCAATGATCGCGTTTTGGAATGGTGATAAGAACGCGGTCGTCCGAATGATCGCCTCATTGCTGAGGTGAGGTTTTCGGTTCTCTGATTTTGAGCATGCTCATTACTTGCTCAGTTCAACCATTGCTTCTCCCATGGCGAGACCGACATCCATATAGGTTTGTGAGTTGCCGTTGTAGTGACTGTTCGAAGCTCCGCCCTGACTCAGTGGGTGAGTGTAAACGGTGGTGACGTTCCCCTTGAACTTCGGATACTTCCCGGAATTTCCGTCGACAGCGAGTTGTGCCTCCAGGATGAGCTTCTCATTACCCTGGGCAGTATCCTTTGCGGTTTGTCCGAGCGTTGCAACAACAAACTTCGCATTCGGTGCCTTGAATTCTTGACGCAGTGTCTTGATGAGATGGACCAGGTTTTTCTCGTATTGAAGTGCGTGTCCTTTGTTGTAGCGATCCTTGTCGCCTTGCCACCAGCCGAAGCCCTCGATCTGATATCCACGTCCTTTCCAATGGGGAAACTGTTTATCGAAGTTGTTTAGCACCTCGTGCGCGGCATTAAAACAGTCGTCGTATTGTTTACCGGCGTACCATTCGATGGGTTTTGGCTCCGTTCCTTTTTTCCATGACAGTGGTGACTCTTTGTAGGCGGCATAGATCATTCCGCCGTGTTCGAATCGCTCGCTGCCCGGCGGGAGGAAATCCCAGGAAAGCGAACGATTGCCTTGCGAAGTTTTGAGGATGAGAACCGGTTCGTCGTAGTAATTGCCGACTGCATGTCCGAAGCCAATTTCTGGCCCAATGCGGCCACCACTGACTCCCAGCCATCGGCTTCCAGTTGCTGCAATAACGCCTTTGTACCAGACTTCATTACGGGCTACCCACTGTCCCTTGTCATTCATCAGATAGGGATAGAGTCCTTTTTGTTTGACCAAGGTTGAGAGCGTCCCAGGCCGATCCATTCTGACGATCCAACCTAAGCCGTTGGCATCGTTCGTGTAGTAGGTGATTTTGAAGGGGACCTGTTTACCGCCCTCAAGTGCAATCTCTTGACGCACCGCCTCCTCGCCAATTTCTTGGCGATGAACCTCCGTCCCATTCACTTCCATGACATTCTGAGTCGATCCGCCATAGCCGGGACGAAACTCATAGACACCCGTGTCCTTGACTTGAACATGGCCTCGCGTGACATGCACTCCACCACCCGGATAAGGCGTTGGTTTGACTCCGCCGAAACTGGTGAGTTTCAAAGTTTTGATCGGCTTCAATGAATCGTAGTCGGCTTGCGGATTGTAGTCGCCTTCATAGACCGACACGACGGGATCAAGAAACTGCTTGCCCCAGCGAGAACTGCCACCATCAACTTTCCCGGCGCCTACCATGTTGGACTGGCCGGAGAGAATAAAGACTTTCACCGGCTTGCGTGCGGTCTCAGGTGCCTCACCGAGACTCGTGGACGCTGCGGTGGCGATGAAGCACAGCATGATCGAAAGATGACGCCATCCAAATAGTGGTTGTTCCTGCATCGTTTTTTTGTTCCTCAGATTCTCTGCCCGAGATGTTCGCAGTTTCATGTTCATTGAGGGTCTTTTTTGATGACGCGTTTCAGAGTCCCAGTTTTATTGATCAAAACGGAGCTGGATGCCAAACCTTCCGGTGAAATCGATCCGCCGTGGTCAACGACGCTTGAGGTCTTCATGGGCAAGCACCTGCACCTCGGGAAGGAATTAAAAGACGGTCAACGGCACTTTCGCAAGCGCCTCGCCCGTCGGTTAGGCAATGATTTCTTTTACCACATTTCCAGCGACGTCGGTGAGCCGGTAGTCTCTACCTTGATGCCGAAACGTGAGTTTTTTGTGATCGAATCCGAGAAGTTGAAGTATTGTGGCGTTGAGGTCATGCACGTGAACAGGGTTGTTCGTAATTGAAAATCCTAATTCATCTGTTGCACCAAAGATCGTTCCCGGCTTCGTACCACCGCCAGCAAGCCACATCGTAAAAGCATCCTTATGATGATCACGACCCGGTTCTCGTTTTTTTGTAGTGGGTGTATCTGCATTTCCTTGGGCCAGTGGCGTACGGCCAAACTCGCCTCCCCAGACCACAAGGGTTTCATCAAGCAAACCTCGTCTTCTCAAATCAGCCACAAGCGCAGCCATACCCTGATCAACATCACGGCATTTAGCAGGCAATTGAATTTTAAGATTCCCGTGATGGTCCCAGTCGGAATCAAAAAGCTGCACAAAGCGAACTCCACGTTCGATTAGCCGGCGGGCAAGGAGACAGTTGGCTGCAAATGACGGCTTCCCTGGTTCCACGCCATAAAGTTCCAACGTCTCAACAGTCTCAGTCGACAAATCAGTTAGATCTGGAACACTTGCCTGCATTCGAAACGCCATTTCGTACTGGCTGATTCGTGTAGCGATTTCAGGGTCTTCCGTTTCGACAAGACGCAGAGAATTGAGACCGTTGACGGTATCAAGCAATCGCCGACCATCTTCACGAGATCGACCAGCTGGGTTGCTGAGATAGAGCACTGGGTCACCACTGGAGCGAAAGCGAACGCCCTGATGCATGCTTGGCAAAAAACCACTTGACCACAGCTGTGAACCAGCACCACCGGCAGGACCAGAGAGTAATACAACGTATGCTGGGAGATTCTCGTTTTCACTTCCTAAACCGTACGTTGTCCAAGCACCAAGGGAAGGCCGTCCACCGCGCCCGAAGCCACTATGCATGAACATCTGGGCCGGAGCATGGTTGATTTCATCGGTGTGCAGACTGCGAATGACACACAACTCATCTGCCACACCCCCGAGGCAGGGAAGGTGTTCGACTACATCAAGCCCAACAGTACCCTGCTTGGAGAATTGAAACGGCGAACCAGCTAGAACTTTTTTATCGCCGATAAATGCCAGCTTTAGACCATCGAGCAATGCTTCCGGACAGTTTTCACCATGACGCTCTGAAAGGACAGGCTTTGGATCCAGCATATCGATCTGGGATGGAGCACCCACCATATGAAGATGAATCACCGACTTCGCCCGAGGGCTGAAGTGAGAAGAATGCCTCGGAGGCAGATTTCCTGCATCGGGTTCTTGAGCCGCCAAAGAATCGCCTGCCAACAATGTCGACAACCCCATTGCTGAGAGCCCCAAACCCTGTCGAAAAAAATGACGCCGAGAAACATCCAGGAAATTCATCTTTTGCTCAAGATTTGGCTGTCTCATACGACCTACCATACTCTCAGTTTTTAGTGATTGTTTCGTCAAGATTTAAAATCGTTGCGGCTATCGCATACCATGCTGCAAGCTCATTCGAATCCATGCTTTCTGGTATATCGATTCCAGAATGATCTTTCATTATCACTTCAACTTTTTTTGGATTCGCTACCAATGCTTGTCGTTCTGAATTTAATAATCTTTGCAAAAGATTCACTTCGCTTGCTGTTGCCTGCCGGCTGACTGCAATACGGAATCCATGGTCAATACGTGATGTATCAGTATCCTCCGGTGACTCAGAGAGCATCCGTTTCCCAAAAGCAAAGGCAGCCTCGGTGTATACTGGGTCGTTCAATAGAACCAGCGACTGCAGTGGTGTGTTGGACCGAGAACGTCTCGTTACACACGTCATACGTTCAGTTGCGTCAAAGGTCATAAAACTTGGGTATGGGCTACCTCGCTTGAGAACAACATAAATGCCACGACGGTATTGTTGCTCACCCGGACTCACTTCATATGTATATTTCTGACCACCAACCTTCGTCCACAAACCATTGGGCTGTGGTGGATGGATCGACGGACCACCTTTTGCAGTACTAAGTAACCCTGCGATAGTGAGTGCGTTATCCCGAATGCCTTCTGCATCCAGACGAAATCGCGGGCCTCTTGCAAGCCATTTATTTTGAATGTCTTGCGATCGTTTCTCCGAAGTCACAGTCGAAGACTGCCGATACGTTCTGCTGGTTACAATGCGACGAATCAGTTTTTTGAGGCTCCATCCATCTTCCATGAATTCAACTGCAAGACTGTCGAGTAGTTCTGAATGGGTTGGTCGTTCACCTTTGACGCCAAAATCCTCAAGTGTCGTGACAATACCTTGGCCAAAAATCTCAAACCAGACTCGATTGACAAATACTCTGGCTGTTAATGGATTGTCTTGTGACACAAGCCACTTGGCAAGCATGAATCGGTTCGCGGGACCGTCATTCCTTCCGCCAAGCACAATCGGCGTGCCCGGCTCAACCTGCTTTGAGGGGTCAGTAAAGTCACCACGGTTGAAAACAAAGGTTTCACGCGGCTTCGCCCTTTCTTGCATCACGAGTGTCTTTGCCTTTGGAATAGAGGCCAGCTTATTTTGTAATTGCCTGACTTTCTTTTCTATTGCCTTCAAACGCACATCGGCATCGTCCTGCTGATTCTGTTGATCGACTAAGGTCTCTCCACCACAGGTAGTAGGCTGTTCACTTTCATCTTTATTAACATTCTTCTCTGTTTTGTCCCCCTTTAAATTTTTCACATCTTTCCGAGCATCACTAAGACTTTGGCTGATGGATTTTCGTTCCGCAGCCCAAGGATCGTGGCTTAAGTTCATTGATGGGCCAATGAACTTGATTGAAGATGGTACCTTTAGATTGGCTCGTTCTGCTTCTGCTTCTGTTGAATTAAAATACGCTGCGAAGCGGTAGTACTCTTCTTGAGAAAAAGGGTCATATTTGTGATCGTGACACTGAGCACATTCAAGTGTGACTCCCAACCAGACAGCAGCCGTTGTGTTCACTCGGTCAAAAACCTGATTAATGCGACTCTCTTCTGGATCTGTTCCTGCTTCTACGTTGGTTGGTGCGCACCGATGGAAGCCCGTAGCGATTCGTGTTCCTTGATTTGCTTCAGGCAGTAGATCACCAGCAATTTGTGCAATTGTGAACTGGTCGAAAGGCATGTCGTCGTTCAATGCATCCACGACCCAATCTCGATACGCCCACATATCCCGCAGGTCATCCCGCTGGAATCCATGGGAGTCTGCGTAGCGTGCAAGATCGAGCCACATCCGTGCCCATCGAACGCCAAATTCTTTACTTTGGAGGAACTCATCAACAAGGCTTTCGTACGCGTCATCGCGGTCGTCTGCCTCGAATGCCGCAACTACCTCTGGGCTTGGCGGCAAGCCAGTCACGTCAAATGCAAGACGTCGGATCAACTGACTTTTTTTCGCAACTGGAGCAAACTGAAGGTCTTCATTCATATGTGATGCCACGATCCAACCATCAATGGTCGGATCAATAATCTTTGTGTCCTGCATACCAACCGCCGGTGGAGACTGCCGAACCGGAGGAACGTATGCCCAATGCTTCTGCTGGGGAATCGTATCTGGCAGTTCACCGCCTTGTTGTATCCATTGACGAAGTATGATTACTTCGCGGTCTGAAAGCCCGGGCCCCACTGGAGGCATTGCATCGTCATTTAACCGATCGAGTGACACTCTGCGAAGCAGTTCGCTTTCACTGGGCTTGCCAGAAACTACTGCCGGTCCTGAATAACCACCAGCCAGGAATTCAGTTCGATCATCGAAACGCAGGCCGCCCTCTTGCACATCCGGGCCATGGCATTCGAAACAATGTCGTTGAAGGACAGGCAGAACATTCTTCGTAAAGTCAACATGCTCAGCCCCCTGGGAAACTGAAAATGCAAGCAAGAACGGAATAGACAATTGAGTGGCTTTATGCATGCTTCCACTAAAGATTGATTCTATGGGACCGGCCTTAAGCGACGGCAATTACGGACTCTTCACCCTAAAACATTACCTGTTAATGTTGCCATACCTTCGATAATTATACGTCCTACACCCTCTTCGTGGACAAAAAATACCTGATGAGGAAAAACCAAGGGCATTTTTATACATTTGCGACCACACTTTTTTGTAAAAGAAATCGTGCAATTGTGCATTAAGATAAATTTACAGTGGGCACGCACTTTCTAATATTTCCTCTTTTTTTCGGAACGTACGGCATGGTCTCATCCCAAAGCACGTCGCTCGATGCTCTCAAAGCACTTCGAAGGCTTCTTATACTTTTCATTTTAACAAATGTCTGTCATGAAAATGCTGGGTGGGCTGTCGAGAAGAATACTGAAGAACGACCAAACATTTTATTTCTGTTCGCTGATGACTGGGGCCGACATGCCTCGGTTCTTGCAAAAATTGATGGAGCCGGGGGCATCAACGATGTCGTCCAAACACCAAATTTCGACAAGGTTGCTAGTCGCGGTGTGATTTTTCGTAATGCACACGTGAGTGCACCATCGTGCACTCCTTGTCGTAGCGCAGTACTTACCGGTAGACATTTTTGGCAAACGGGAACTGGTTCAATATTGCGAGGTGCTGTCTATGACAGTTCGCTCCCGAGTTTTCCGCCAATCCTTCGAGAGCAAGGCTACTGCGTCGGCTACTCCCATAAGGTCTGGAGTCCCGGTACTCCGGCAAATTCACCATTCACAAAAGATGAAAGCTTTAGCAAAAACGGTGGTCGGATCAATCAATTCTCTCAAACCGTAACAAAGCTCATCACTAAGGGAACACCTCGCGAGATGGCGAAGCGCGCAATTCTCGACGAGGTCAGAGGCAACTTCCGTGACATGATCAATAGCTGTAAGGACAACGCTCCTTTTTGCTACTGGTTCGGGCCTACCAATGTGCATCGAAAATGGAT
>ERZ1048872.753-NODE-753-length-32538-cov-9.520334_pt1 | contig 32538 bp, 26 predicted proteins | sample MGYA00383100_ERZ1048872 | MGnify/ENA primary metagenome ERZ1048872 (study PRJEB29581, sample SAMEA5548370) | metagenome | biome: marine; feature: coastal; material: water | depth 50 m | study: Short-term variability in the microbial, nano- and picoplankton...
AAATTAAATTGATAAGTTAAAGAACTCGGCTGAATAATACGTATTTCGCCATTGTTCAATTCCTGTTGAATTGAGCTTTGTGGCAAATACCCTATATATCGCCCCGACAACACCATGGCTTTTCGCGTATCAAATTGATAAGCCTTGGCCGATAAATTCAATTTTTTTAATTGCTCTCTGCCAGACGCATCAATATCAATACCGGGGTGAATAGCAGGCACCGCAGCTAATTTTTCATCGGTAATTAGCGTATCAACCTGATTAAAAAATTCATGCTCCTTACTACAACATAAATAGATGGGCTCACTGTAAATGGGTTCATAACATAGCCCTTCAGTTTGTTGATAGCCTGGAAACAGGGCAACGTGCGCCTTATCTTTTAATAATAATTTTTCAATGTTATGAATGGTATCGCCATCAAGAACCAAATGCAGATTGGGAAAACTATCATGCACAATTTGAATAACTTTGGCCAACTTTTGCTGTTTAGCCACATCAAGTTGATCAGCACATAGAATGACTAATTCACCACTCAGTTCACTACCAAGCGAGCCAACTAACAGTGAAAAATCATTGAGTGAATCAAATAGATTAATGGCTGCATAATAAACGGCCTGACCATCTTCAGTAAGTGAGAAACCACCACGACCACGTAAGCATAATTTAAGTTTCATTCTGGTTTCTAAGTTAGACATATGCACGCTAATGGTTGAGCGTGTGATACCCAACTCATTTTCAGCAGAAGCAAAACCACCATTTTCAACCACTGCTTTAAAAATGCGTAGTAAACGTAAATCATATTCAGTGACTGGTTTAGGAATAATGGATGATTTGTGCATTAGTTTTACCAAGATAAAACATTAGGTTTAATGTTTTATATTTAACCTTATTTTGTTTTGTTATTCAATAGGGAAAATGATTAATTTGTGGAGATTCTTATGTACGGTCTTAATGACAACCAGTTAGTTAAAAACTTTTCTTATATCAATGGTAGTTGGCATAGCAGTGAAACTGATATTGCCGTCACTAACCCTGCGACAGGTGAGCTGGTTGCTAACGTCAGTAACGCTGGCGTAGCCGAAACAGAGCTAGCAATTAAAGCTGCTAAAGACGCTTTTAAAATGTGGTCTGGCAAATCAGCAAATGAACGAGCGACGTTGATGCGTAACTGGTTCAATCTAATGATGCAGCATCAAGACGATTTAGGGCGCATCCTTACGTTAGAGCAAGGTAAACCTCTTGCTGAAGCGAAAGGTGAAATTGCTTACGGTGCCGCCTTTATTGAATGGTTTGCTGAAGAAGGCAAACGCGTTTATGGCGATACGATTCCAGGACCAGCAAACGATAGGCGCATTGTTGTTATTAAACAACCCGTTGGTGTAGTGGCTTCTATTACCCCATGGAACTTCCCAAATGCAATGATCGCTCGTAAAGCTGCAGCCGCATTATCGGCGGGTTGTACTTTTGTTGTTCGTCCAGCAACACAAACGCCATTATCGGCATTGGCTATGGCTGAGCTTGCTGAGCGTGCAGGTATTCCTGCTGGCGTATTCAATGTCATCGTAGGTGATGATGCTCGTGGTATGGGTAAAGTATTAACTGAGCACCCTGATATTGCCAAATTTACTTTTACCGGTTCAACACCAGTTGGCAAAGCATTAATTAGCCAATGTGCCTCTACTGTGAAAAAAGTATCTATGGAGCTTGGTGGTAATGCGCCATTTATTGTCTTTGCTGATGCAGATTTAGATGCAGCTGTAAAAGGTGCTTTAGTATCTAAGTACCGTAATGCCGGACAAACTTGCGTTTGTACAAACCGTATTTTAGTTCACCAAGATGTAATGGCTGAATTCAGTGAAAAGCTTGTAGCAGCAGTCAGTGAATTATCAATAGGTAATGGTTTGACTGATGGTGTAACCGTTGGCCCTATGATCAGCGAACAAGCAGTAGCGGATGTACAAGAGCTGGTTGGTGCTTCAATTGAAATGGGCGCCAAAGTGGTATTAGGTGGACAAGTTGACCAAGCAGGATCATGTTTTTATCAACCAACCATTTTAACAGACGTTACTAATGATATGCCTATCGCGGCCAATGAAATTTTTGGCCCTGTATCGCCATTAATTTCCTTTGCCAGTGAAGAAGAAGCATTAGCGCTAGCCAATGATACCGAATATGGCTTAGCTGCCTATTTTTATACTCGCGACATTGGTGCTGTTTGGCGCGTTGCCGAAGGTTTGGAATTCGGCATGGTTGGCATCAATGAAGGCCTGATTTCAAATGCTGCAGCACCTTTTGGCGGTGTAAAACAATCAGGAAGTGGTCGTGAAGGCTCTAAATACGGCTTAGATGATTTCATGGAAATTAAGTACTTATGCATGGGTGGCTTAGATAAATAAGCACACTCTACTAACTAATTTATCTTTCTATAAACAAATTGAACAGGAAATAAAAATGACAAACGCAAACTTACAAGCTCGTAAAACTAAAGTTGTTGCTAGAGGACAAGGCAACATGTACCCAGTCTACGTAGAACATGCGAAAAATGCCGAAATTTGGGATGTAGAAGGCAATCGCTTTATTGATTTTGGTGCAGGTATTGCGGTATGTAATACTGGCCATAGTCACCCTAAAGTGGTTGCTGCAGCCAAAGCACAACTAGATAAGTTTAGCCATACCTGCGTTATGGTAAACCCGTATGAAGTAGGTGTTGAGTTAGCAGAAAAATTAACTGACATTGCTCCGGGTGATTCAGAGAAAAAAGCTATTTTTGTTTCTACTGGTGCCGAAGCCGTTGAAAACTGTGTGAAAATAGCCAGAGCACATACTGGTCGTCGTGGTGTTATTGCTTTTAATGGTGGCTTTCACGGTCGTACCAACCTAACCATGGCGTTAACAGGTAAAATCACCCCATATAAAAACTTATTTGGTCCTTTCCCAGGTGACATTTTCCACGCACCATACCCGATTGACTGTCATGACATTTCAGTTAAAGCATCGCTAAAAGCAGTTGAAAACTTATTTAAAGTAGATATTGCGCCAACAGATGTGGCGGCAATTATTGTTGAGCCTGTGCAAGGTGAAGGTGGATTTTATGCCGCTCCAGCTGAGTTTTTACATGCTTTACGCGCAATTTGTGATGAACATGGCATTGTACTAATCGCCGATGAAATACAAACAGGTTTCGGCCGTACTGGCAAAATGTTCTGTTGTGAACATTCAGATGTTGAACCTGATTTAATTACTATGGCGAAAGGTATTGCCGGTGGCTTCCCTATTGCTGCCGTTGTGGGTAAAAGTGAAATAATGGATGCACCACTTCCGGGTGGCCTAGGCGGAACGTATGGTGGCTCTCCAGTTGCGTGTGCTGCGGCATTAGCCGTATTAGACGTGATTGAAGAAGAGAATTTAGTTAGCCGTTCAGCACAAATTGGCGCTACTTTTAATGAACGTTTATCTCAATTACAAACTGAGTACCCAGCACTTATTGGTGATGTTCGAAATCAAGGTTCTATGATTGCTATCGAATTATTCAAAGAGGGTGATAGTGAACAGCCAAACACAGAATTAACGCAAACTATTATTGCTAATGCCACCAAGTATGGTTTAGTACTGTTGGCTTGTGGTTTCTATGGTAACGTTATCCGATTCTTGCCTGCATTAACCATCAGTGATGAAACATTGAATGAAGGTTTGGATCAATTTAGCAAATTATTTGCTGAAGTTGCACAAAGCTAATAATACCGAAATGTTGCTATAGTTGTGGGTTATCGCCGTTTAATCCACAACTACAACAAATCATTTCTATGTTATAGCCAATTGATTAAGTTATTTTCTCTTACGGAGAAACAAAAATAATAACAGTGCTAACACAAAGACGATAGCATTCCCAGCAATAATAATGATCATTGTTTGAGTGTTTTTTTCTTCTTCTGCTTGTTGCTGAATGGCTTTTGCTCGCATAAGCTCCGCTTCCTTATCAGCCAACATTTTTTCTGTTGTATCGATAGCAACGACTTGCTCTATACCATTTTCATCGAGTACTGGCACTAATAAGTACTCACTTGCCTTAACATTAAAACTAAATTCAGGTACAACTAATCGAAACTCTCGACCTGAAGTTGTTTTCCCGAATGCACTCAAGCTAATACGATGTACTCCGCCTTCAGTGTAACGAATATCTTTAACTCGCGTTTCACCTTTTTGGTCATCCATAATTGAGAAAGGCTCGACTTGCCTATCAGGAAAAGTGACTTTACCTTGAAATATTAAGCTGTCTGGTATCACATAAGTGGGGTCTATACTTAATGTCATACTGTGTGGAGTATCTTCTACTTCTGAGGTTTCAACTGAAATTGTTATGGGTGTTTTATGTAACACAATAGGCTTTTGACGTAATTCACGACTTACCATAGGTAATTTAACTAAATAAACGGGTTGCCATTCTCCGGGAGCAATATTTAACTCAAACTCGCCGGTAAAAACACCATCAGCTGCATATTCATCAAGGTTTTCGCCATCATCTCGAAATGAAGTCACTTTAATGGCGTCAGCACCAAAATTGTCATAAGTAGAGTTATTGGTACTATAAAAGTTCACATCAAGCTTTACTACATTACGAAAACTCGGCGTATCTATACTCTCACTATCATTAAATAACTTACCGCTAACTTTTAACGTTTCCCCTTCAAGCACTATCTCAGGCAATGGCTCAACCGCTATTTTTACATCAGAAACTATTAATATTTGACTCTTAGGTAAGATATCTCCAATGGCCTGCCATGGCCCTGGCATAGGCTTTTTAATTTTGATCATATCGAAAGTACTGTCATCGTGCCATTGCACTTTATCGTGATCAAAATTATTGACTCTGAGTTTACTGCCGTCTGGACGCACTAAAATAATAGGCTTACTACCTCGAACACGGTAGAAAAGCAGTGTTATTTCATCAAGCTCAGCATCAATACGAAACCTATTATCAAAATATGGAATTTGATTAGTCATATTATCCGTCTGGTATTTAACCTCAGTGCTTTTAAAGTTCTTCTCTGCTGGGCTTTGTGCAGCAGTAGGAGTTAAACTAAAAAAAAGACTTAACGCGACTAACTTACTTATACCCAAAGTGGCTCTCCCCCTTTTTGTCTAACAATTGATAATCTTTCTTGATGTGCTTCTATTTCATCGGCAGAAGCAGTAATAACCTTTAACTTTTCTCGATCAGCACTTAAGCGTCTAATCGCGTTAGCATCATTACTATTATGCTCTCCAACAGATAAATTTAATGTTGATTGCTTACGTGTCATTTCAATATAAACAAAAGCAAGCAGCTGAGCATCAATTAATGCCCCGTGATAAGTACGGTCAATTAAGCCATCAACTTTGTAAAAACGGGCTAAATAATCTAAGGTTTTGGGTGAGCCAAACTCATCTTTAGACACTTTTAAGGTATCGGTTACCGTGCAAATATCTCCTGTCATCGGTACTTGCTGACTAGCACGGTTGGCAACATTTACTAAAGAAAACTCGTGGTCCATAAAGCCAACATCGAACTTAGCATTATGAATAACAAGCTCAGCACCACGGATAAAGTCAATAAACTCACCAACAACTTGAGAAAAAATAGGCTTGTCATCTAGAAACTCATTGGTTAAACCATGAACATTGATTACTTCTTGATCTATTTGCAACACTTGCCCGCGTTGATCTAATGGTTTTACATAAGCATGGTAAGTTCTACCCGTTAACTGGCGATTGATCATTTCAACACAGCCAATCTCGACAATGCGATGGCCTTCTTTAGGATTAATACCTGTGGTTTCAGTATCAAGAATAATAAGTCGCTGCTCTTGCTTATTCTCTGAACTCATTACAGAGTTAGTAGTGTCATTCACTATATTTTAGCCTTAATAAATATTGCTTAAAAAAGTTTGTAGTACCTTACTTTTCAGGCAACTTTTGTGGAAATTCGTGTAAATTTAGCTTGAGCCGTTCGCTGTTATAGCACATTACAATTAATATAACGGTGATAAGCGCTTGTGCAATAAGCCAAGGTATTGATGATAGTTGCCAATAAAAATAACCTATAGTGTGAGTCAATAAATCAAATAGTAATGCCAGCACAATAATCACTCTACTATATTGCCAACTTAATTGTACCCACAGGTAAGCATCTGGTCGACGTAAACTAATGACTAATAACAGGAATAAGCCAACCGTACCTGAAAATAAACTTAAATAAAATAATGATTTTTCAGGATAAATCCATTGAATAATACTGACTTTATCACGCATATTAGTCACAGACAGCAACCAAACAATATAACCACGCAAAATAAATAATAACGCCAAATAAAATCGCTTTGACAATTTCAAACAATCATAACTATCAAAGTCTTGCATCGTATATTGCTGATAGGCATTGTGACTGTTAGTTTTATGCTTATACATTCTTGTAGTTCTTTTTATCTCTTTCAACTTGCAAATACGCTTGCCCAGCAGTGATTGCTTTAACGGCTTTTGAGCTAAACTCTCGTCTATATAAGGTATAAACCACCCAAAGGCTCATCAATATAAATAATAAAGGATGAATAAACCAACACATAGCCGCTAAGGCAAAATAATATGAGCGTAAACCATAATTGTATGAGTGAGCAGCTTGATCCTGTACGATAGCCATTTCTTCTGCATAAGCTTTTAAATTCTCATTTAACCCTGAAGTATCAATTGGCGCAGCACCTAACATAACATTTACAAAGCCATATTGACGCATTGACCAAGTAAACTGAAAAAAAGACAGCACAAAAATAAAGGCCAGCAAACTTAACTTTAACTGAATAGCTAAATGATTAGCGTAATCGGCAAATGGTAGCGAAGCAATAACACTCTCTAAGGTATCAATTTTTGCAAAAAGCGTTAATAAACCAGCCAAAATTAACAGGGTACTGGAAGCAAAAAAAGCAATATTTCTCTCTAAATTGGATAATAGTGCCGCCTCTCCTACCCTCACTTCCCGGGTTATCGCTTCATACATCCAATGAATTCGATGCTGGTGCAAAGATCGAGCGATACAATCAGTAGTTTTAGCTTTTTTTCGCGCAAACCATGTGTAGCCTGACCAAGAAATAAAAAAGATTAATAAAGCGATAATATCAATAATAGAAAAAGGCATGGATAAAACTCATCAAAAGCAAACTCGACAATATTACCCCGTTAACGCAAGACTGCAACTAAATCAGCGACAAAATTAGCATTTCAGCAGATAAAACCTGCCATTTGTTGACAAACTTTTGACTTCAAAGTTAAGTTAAATGAAGATGTAATAGCAAATTATTATTCCAAAATCTTATTCACAGGTCGGCTAATGTTCTTTTTGTTTAAATTTACCAACAATGTAGCACTTGTTGTTATGTTTTTTTTCACCTGTAGTTTAAGTCTAGCCGCTGATAGTACATATCACGCTAGTAAAATGAGTATCGATATTCCTCGAACTCAGGGCACAATAAAAATAGATGCAAACTTAACCGATCCTCAATGGCAAAAAGCAAAACGTGTCAGCATGAATATTGTCACTCGCCCATACGACAATACATCTAGCCCTGTTGAAACACAAGCACTGCTGATGGAAAATGGCGAAACACTGTACATTGCCTTTATTGCTCAAGATCCAACCCCGAATGAGATACGTGCTTTTTTAAAAGACAGAGACCGAAGCTGGGGTGACGATTTAGTGGGCGTTAAACTCGACACTTATAATGATCAACGTACCGCTTATCGTTTTCTGGTTAACCCTTTAGGGGCACAAATTGATGGTGTTGAAAGTGAAGTGACTAAAAAAGAGAGTGACTCATGGGATGGTATTTGGCACAGCGCAGGTAAAATAACCGAGCAAGGGTACATTGTTGAAATGGCTTTACCACTAAGAATGCTAAATTTTGATGAAAATAAAAACAGGCAAACTTGGGGGGTTGAGTTAATGCGCTTTTATCCCAGATCACAATTCTTACGATTATCAAATGTTCCTCTTGATCGCGGTAACAGTTGCGAATTATGTCAATTAGCCACAGTATCTGGTTTTACGGGTGCTAAACAAGGCGATAATATAATGATTACGCCAGCGCTTGTTACTTCAAAAACACAAGAGCGTGACGATAATGATGACTGGCAAAAAGATAGTACGGTTGAACCAAGTGTAGACATTCGTTGGGGCATAACCCCTGATCTATTATTGAATGCCACGATTAATTCTGATTTTTCTACCGTAGAAACAGATAACGCTCGTTTGAATATCAACAACAATTTCGCTTTGTTCTTTGATGAAAAAAGACCCTTTTTTCTCGATAATCAAGACTATTTTGACTCCAATTACAATCTTGTTTATACCCGTAATATCAATGCGCCTAACTATGGTGCGAAATTAACAGGGCGCCTTAACAATCAATCTTTTGGTTTATTTATCACTGACGATGAAAATACCAACTTCTTAATCCCCGGCAATCGAGCTTCAACCATAGCAACCATAGAAGCAGAATCAAAAGCCGCAGCGTTACGCTATCGAAATAATTTCAACGCTGATATCACCTTAGGCTGGACAAGTACGCTTCGAACAAGTGACGATTATGAAAATAGTGTCCACGGCTTTGACGCTCGATTTAGACTTTCCACCGAAGATGTTATTAAGTTCCAAGCGCTCTACTCTAAAACCCAATACCCCGATGATTTATTTGAACAATTTTGTGACAGCGATAATGTCGACGACTGCAATGCCCCAGATAACAATGAAAACTGTGATTTAAGAGATTGTGATTACAGTGAGCCACTACTGCGAACACTAAATTCTCAACCCTTTAGTGGTAATGCCTTTAAAGCAGCTTATTATCACACCGACAGTAACTGGCACTATTTTTCGACCTATGAAAAACAAAACCAAGGCTTTCGTGGCGATTTAGGCTTTATCTCCCGTGTTGATTTTAATAGGGCTTCAATAGGCGGTAATCGAAAGTGGTATGCAGAACAAAACCAATGGTGGACTCAATTTAAAATACACACAGATTGGGAAATTAGTCATAACGATAATGGTGAGTTAATTGAAGAAGAATTCGATATTAGCGCACATTTAAATGCTAACTATAATTCATATTTCAAGCTTTCATATTCTAATAGAGACAAGGTAGGGAGTAGACTCGATAAAAGCTCGCTTGCCATTGAGAATAACAGCACTTTATTTAACGAAAACAATATTGCCCTCTTTGCTGAGATTAAGCCTATATTAGGTTTGCAATTGAAAACGTATATCTCTTATGGTGATGCCATAGACTATAGTAATAACCGTCTTGGTAAAAGAAAACAGTTTATCCCAACAATAAATTGGAACATTAATAAGCACTTTGAGGTAAAGCTTAAACAAACATTTAAACGACTTGATGCAAATAATGTAAAGGTCTTTATCGCCAGGCTAACTGACTTTCGCACAACCTATCAATTTAACGTATTAAGCTTTGTACGCTTAAGTATTATCTACAATAATACTCATAGAAACGCTAATAATTATCTATATAGTGATGCAGAGGATATCGATAGCATCAATAAAGGTTTTTCTACTGAGTTACTGTATGCCTACAAAATCAATCCACAAACAGTATTTTATCTAGGTTATTCAGATCATCATGTCAGCGATAATAACTTTAGTGATTTAAAACAAGATACCCGTAGTGCTTTTATGAAATTTAGCTATGCATGGATGAAATAGATACACTTGATAAAGAAAGTAAATATTGTGTTAGTGGTCAAAATTTGTAACAATTTATCCTATAAGAATTTACCGTTATTTATTTACATAATAATCTATCGGCTAACGAGTAAATTCATTTGATAAAAACTATAAAATTATGGAAAATCTATGCTAAAGCTAAGCTGCAAATGCTTGATTTTGCTTATGCTGACTTCTTTATTAACAACACCATCAACCATTGCTCAAACAATAGTAGCCACTGTTGAAACAGGTGCCTTTAACAAAGAGTCTTCACAACAAAACTTATCAACACAAATAACAACAACGCCAGAAACCTTAACATCACTGAACATTCCTTATCACCAAGGTGCAGTTAAGATCGACGGTGAGTTAAACGAAAGTATTTGGCAGAAGGCTTTATCCATTGAGCTTGATCTTGTTAATAGTCCTTGGGACAATTTGCAAAGCCCAGTAAAAACTACCGCCAAACTCATTGAAAATGGTGAGTTTTTGTATGTTTCCTTTATTGCTTACGATCCTGAGCCGAGTATAATTCAAGGTTTTTTAACCGACCGCGATGATGCTTGGTCTCATGATCTTGTCGGCATAAAGCTTGATACTCATAATAATCGTCGATTAAATTATGAATTTTTTGTTAACCCTTATGGTGTACAAAACGATTCAACCTTTAATGAGATAACGGGTTCAGCTAACACTTCATGGGATGGTCTTTGGCATGCCTTTGGCAAAATCACAGCACAAGGCTATCAAGTCGAAGTTGCTATTCCCTACAATATTTTAAATTTCAAAGATGACGGCCAAACTAAAAAATGGGCTATAGAACTGGTAAGAACCTACCCTAGAGATATAAACCTTCGCATATCTCATGTTGCTATTGATAGAAACAATCCTTGTTGGTTATGCCAATACCCTGAAGCCGTAGGTTTTAAAAACGCTGAAATTGGTCAAAACTTAAGATTAACACCAACCGTCACCGCAAGTAGAAATGAAACTCGTAATATTTATGCTGATAGTAATGACAAGACTGGCAATTGGTCTAGTGAAAACGACATTGAAGCGGGTCTTGATTTACGCTGGGGTATTAATGCCAATAACTTATTAAATGTAACATTAAACCCTGACTTTTCGACTGTAGAAAGTGATAGTGGTCAACTTAATGTCAATACCAATTTTTCGCTTTTTTATGAAGAAAAACGCGCTTTTTTCCTTGATAACAGCGACTATTTCAGCAGTGATTTTGATTTAGTTTATACGCGAAACATTGCCGATCCGGATTTTGGCGGTAAACTCACAGGCCGTATTAACAAACATAGCTATGGTGCTTTCATCACTAATGATACTGAAACTAATATTCTACTACCTGGAAATATTAGCTCAGACTTAGCCACTCTAAATGAAGAAAGCCAGTCTGGTGCCTTGCGTTATAGGTATGATTTCAATGAAGATTTAACCGTAGGCAGCATAGCTACATTGCGCTCAGCGGATAATTATCATAACTACGTTGTTGGTATTGATGCTCGTTATCGTTTATCAGAATCAAATGCTATTAAAGGGCAAGTACTAAATTCTGACACTTTATTTCCAACTGAATCTAATGACGATAGCTTTAGTGACCAAGCTTTTAAAGTTAATTTTAACCATTACTCCGAGTACTGGTTGGTAGACTTAGATCATCAAAGTATAGGTGCTGATTTTAGAGCTGACTTAGGATTTATGCCTAAAACTGATATAGAAACTAACAAAGTATTTATAAAAAGAGCTTTTTATGGCGAACAAGACAGTGCTTGGCAAGAAGCAGGCATTTCAGGCGAGTGGAGTATTATTCACAACACTAATAGTGAACTAATTGAACGTGAATTAACGGCAAGTTTTGATATTGATGGGCCAATGCAATCAAGCTATGCAGTAGATTTAGTGCACGGTGAAAAAGTAGGGCTACGTTATAACGATTCAATTACCGATATCGATGGCAACACAAGTCGTTTTAACGAAAATCAACTAAGATTATCAACGAGTATAAATCCTACCAATCGTACTTATATTGCATTAGATTTGACCCTAGGTGATAAAATAGATTATTCAAACGATAGGCTAGGTGACTTAACGCAAATAGCAGCGAATATTGAAGTTTTTATTACTGATCATTTAGAGGTTGAGTTTTATCAAACTTACAGCAAGCTAGATGCTAAAAATAATAGCGGTATAGAAGATAATGTTTACATAGCCAACATTTCAGAACTTCGCTTGTCTTACCAATTTGATGTGCAAAGTTATTTGAAACTAAGCCTCATCTACAACGATATTGATAGAAACCCGAACAACAATGATTTCATCAGCTCAGAGCAAAGCAAAGACTTATCTAGTCAATTAATCTATGCTTATAAAATCAACCCGCAAACAGTATTCTTCTTAGGCTATTCTGATAGTAGTTTTCAAGATGATTACCTGACAAAATTAGAGCGAAGCGGCAGAACCTTTTTTACAAAAATCAGTTACGCTTGGGCACCATAACTTGCATATAATGAATAAACAAAGGTGATATATATGAAAAATAACATAATTCTCGTAACATCACTTTGCTTATCATTAGCTTTACTATCAGCTTGTGAAAATAATGGTGCAGAAACTAGTGACAATCTTTCTTCGGACATTAAGTCACCAAGTAAACCACAAGCTTCCTCAACTTTACCACCTCAAGACGTTAGTCAGCCGTTGTTAGGTACTTGGCAAGTAGAGAGTATTCAAGGCAAAGCGGTTATTGACCGCAGCCCTGCCCGCTTCATTTTTTCGGATAAACAGCAAGTGAGCGGCTCGGCTAGTTGCAATAACTTTTCAACATATTATCAGTTAAGCGATAACCATTTAACCATACAGCCTGCCGCGGTAACTCGTAAAATGTGCCCACCTGTATTAATGAACCAGGAGACTCGGTTTTTAGCTGGGCTAGCTCAAATAAAGCGCTATCAACTTAAACAAAACAAGCTTTATTTATTAGACGAAAATGATAATTCGATATTTAAAGCAAGTCGTATCAATAAAAAATAATATAACAACTTGTCAAAACATAGCAGCCTACATTTTTAAGCTATCCTTTCGAATATCAATAACCACAGTGGCTGATATTTTATCGTGAATAGCCTGTCTGTTAGGATCCCAATATATTTGAATAAAGCCAAGTAAGCCAGTAGCAAGTCCAGCACCATAACCACCATAACGTCCAAAACTATCCCACAAAGATAAAGGGGTACCGTCAAGTTGTAATACTTTGATACCCAATAGTTTTTTACCCAAAGTTTGCCCCTGACCTAAAGCAATAAAAGCAGTAAAATAGAAAGTTGCCCAACAAAAACCTAAACCAAGATCATTAATAATGCCTTTTACCCACTCAATAATTGAGTATACGGGCTTATTGGACTTTTCTGTTTCAGTTAATTCTTCAACACTGGTGAGTTGACCATTATTGCCCAAAACAAAGACTGTATCGTCAGTGTCATTAACTTGTGCATTTTCCTCTTCGTTTTCTTTAGCAAGCTCAGCCTTAGGGCTATTATTCTGAGCAGCTTTTATTGTGCTACCAAGTGCAGACCATTCCTGATTATAAGCTTCATGCATTAACATCACTAACTGGTCTTGCTCTTCAATCGTTAACTCTGCTACTTCACTGATATCAGTGAATATCTCATCAAGCTGTTGCTTTGTTATCTCAATTTCACCTTCGAAACTTATATTCGCTATTTTCTTAGCAACAGAATCTAACTCTTTTTGCCAACAAGTAAGTGATTGGCAATCACTGTCAGCAATCGTTATAATTGCCGAACTAGCAAAAGCCGTTATTGCCACAAACTGTCCTATAGATAATGATTTATCTAAAACCGTGTCTTGGGAGCTAGAGTTTTCTATGCTAAGGTATTCTAATAAAGGTGGCAAGGTATCAAGCAAAACAATAAATACCATAAAAGCGGCAATAAAACGCATGATTGCACGGCGCTTATAACCATGGGTTTTTCCACTTGCTTGAGCACGCTTTTTATTACCTAATCGATATAAAGTAATAGCGATAGCAAGCGCTAAAACAACACCGGAAATATTAGCCAATAAAGCAATGAATGCTAAGTCAATCAACAAAGCTATGCCGCGCTTGCTGGGAGAAGCCAGTGGTAAACCAAATAGTGACTTGTCCATTTTAAACGCGAACGGTGTTAAAAAATGTTTAGTCTCTTCCTCTGATAAATGGTTATGCTCACTTTGAGTCGCAGCTCGACTCACTTTGTCGTCAGAAATAAGCGCTTGGCGTGTCATAATTACCTTCCTTTATTCTTATTGCTACTTAAAGCGAACTTAAAGTAATGCTTTAATTCCTCGCCCTAAACCCGCTAAGGTCAATGGATACATTTTTTTATCAACGAGCTGCGCCATGATATTAATTGAAGCATAATAAGGCCATTGTGGCTCTTCTTGTGGATTTAACCAAATAACATCATCAAAATGATCCGTTAGCCTTTTCATCCACACACTACCCGCCTCTTCATTCCAGTGCTCAACACTGCCACCAGGATAGGTGATTTCATAAGGCCCCATGGTAGCATCACCAACAAATATCACTTTATAATCCCGGCTATAGGTATGCAGTACTTGCAACAAATCTATTTCTTCACTGTGACGACGAGCATTATCCTTCCAAACGCTTTCATAAAGACAATTATGGAAGTAGAAGAACTCAAGGTGCTTAAATTCACCATGAATGGCAGAAAATAGCTGCTCACACACCTTGATATGATCATCCATTGAGCCTCCAATATCAAAAAACATTAACACTTTGATAGCATTATGGCGCTGTGGTTTCATTTTTATATCAAGGTAGCCAGCATTACGAGCGGTTGCCGCAATAGTGTCATCAAGGGCTAACTCTTCACTGCTTCCTGTACGAGCAAACTGACGCAATTTTCGTAAGGCTACTTTCATATTGCGGGTGCCTATTTCAACATTGGCATCTAGATTTTTAAACTGTCGCTTATCCCAAACTTTAGTCGCTTTTCTATGTCTTGAGCTATCTTGACCAATGCGAATACCCTCGGGGTTATATCCATAAGCACCAAAAGGAGAAGTCCCCCCTGTGCCTATCCATTTATTCCCTCCTTGATGACGCTTTTCTTGTTCTTTAAGGCGCTGTGCCAGTGTCTCCATTAACTTATCTAAGCCACCTAGTGCTTTTATTTTAGCCTTTTCTTCAGCACTTAATTGTTTCTCAAAATGCTTTTTTAACCAGTCTTCAGGTATTTCAGACAAGTCTAGTTCAAGGCTAGAGACACCTTTAAAATAATCAGCAAAAGCACGATCGAATTTATCAAAATGTGCTTCATCTTTGACTAATACTGTACGACTTAAAGCATAAAAGTCATCAATATTAGCAAAAACAACTTTTTGCTCTAAAGCACAAATTAAATCTAGCAATTCACGCAATGTACAAGGCACTTTGTAATCACGTACCTTGCAAAAAAAATCAATTAACATACTTTATATCAACCTAATTTTAACGATGACGTTGGTGCATAAAAGCTAGCTTTTCAAATAAGTGAACATCTTGCTCATTTTTTAATAAGGCACCATGCAGCGGAGGAATGACTTTCTTTTGCCTGGTTTCATGTAAGGCTTCAGGTGAAATATCTTCCGCTAGCAATAGTTTTAACCAGTCAATAAGCTCAGAAGTGGAAGGCTTCTTCTTTAAGCCTGGAATATCACGTAAATCAAAAAACAAGGCTAATGCTTCATCTAATAATTGTTGTTTAATATTAGGAAAGTGCACATCAACAATGGCTTGCATTTCTGCTTTTTCAGGAAAATTGATATAGTGAAAAAAACAACGGCGTAAAAAGGCATCAGGCAGCTCTTTTTCATTGTTTGAAGTGATTATTATTATGGGCCTTTGCTTAGCAACAACTTTCTCTTGAGTTTCATAGACAAAAAACTCCATCTTGTCTAACTCTAATAGCAAATCATTAGGAAACTCAATATCAGCTTTATCAATTTCATCAATTAAAAGCACAGGTCTTTTATCGGCAGTAAACGCATGCCATAATTTTCCTTTGATAATATAGTTGGCAATGTTTTTAACTTTCGCATCACCTAATTGACTATCCCTAAGGCGTGAAACCGCATCATATTCGTATAAGCCCTGTTGTGCTTTGGTCGTAGATTTTATATGCCAAGGGATCAATTCAACCGCCAAACTTGTTGCTAATTCCTCTGCCAGCATAGTTTTACCTGTGCCTGGTTCCCCTTTAATTAATAAAGGACGCTCCAATGCAATAGCAGCATTAACCGCTAATTGTAATTCGCTTGAAGCTATATAGTTATTTGTACCTAGAAATGCACTCATAGTTATTTTTTCCAAAACCTGTTTTGTTTTTGAAGTGATATTGGTACTAGAAAAGCAATTATTTATTCCATAAAAGCATATAAGTTATAACAAAATATCACTTCTTTTTTTGTCATAAGAGGCTAATCTTAACAGTTATATGTAAGTAAATTCAAAATAGTCTATAGGATTTAACCATGTCTAATATATTTGAAGATAATTCAACCTCTATTGGTAACACACCATTAGTAAAACTTAACCGCGTTATTGCTAGTAAAAATAGTGACGGTACACCAACAGCAAACGTTTTAGCAAAAGTTGAAGCAAGGAACCCTAGCTTCAGTGTTAAGTGTCGAATTGGTGCTAGCATGGTTTGGGATGCTGAAGAAAAAGGCCTACTTAAAGCAGGCACAGAAATCGTTGAACCAACGAGTGGTAATACTGGTATCGCATTAGCCTTTGTTGCCGCAGCACGTGGTTATGCCATCACATTAACCATGCCTAGTACGATGAGTTTAGAACGTCGTAAATTACTTACGGCACTTGGTGCGAAAGTAGAGTTAACAGATGGTGCTAAGGGAATGAATGGTGCCATTGCTAAAGCACAAGAAATCAGAGACTCAAACCCTGAAAAATATATTTTATTAGGGCAATTTGACAATCCAGCCAATCCTAAAATTCATGAAGAAACTACTGGTCCTGAAATTTGGCGTGACACTGAAGGTAACATTGACATTTTTGTTGCTGGTGTAGGTACTGGTGGTACTATTACAGGTACAAGCCGCTACATCAAACAAACTCAAGGGAAAGCAATTACGAGTGTTGCAGTAGAGCCTGTAGACTCTCCTGTTATTACCCAAAAAATGGCTGGTGAAGAATTAACACCTGGTCCTCATAAAATTCAAGGCCTTGGTGCAGGCTTTATTCCTGGGAATTTAGATCTTGAAATGGTAGATGCTGTTGAGCAAGTATCCAATGAAGACTCTATGGCGATGGCGCACCGCTTAATGAAGGAAGAAGGCATTCTAGCTGGTATTTCTTCAGGTGCAGCTGTTATTGCCGCGAAACGTCTTGCTGAATTACCTGAAAACTCAGGCAAAACTATTGTGGTGATTTTACCAAGCTCTGCCGAGCGTTATTTATCAAGTGCATTATTTAGTGACAGCTTTTCAGATAAAGAATTAGTGCAGTAACTTACTTATCACTTTTTCTTTTTAAAAGGTGCTTCGGCACCTTTTTTATTGCTTATAATTTAAGTAAATCAGATAAACACACTGTTGTTATGATACGACTTAGGTTATGCTTTAAAAAGTATTAAAAATTATTAAAACTCTTCTACCATGCTCAAAAATAACCTTCTAATTTTTCTCATTATTTTTCTGATCAGCGCGTGCAGTGGTGAAGAGCAAGAAATAACTGAAATAGATAATCCTGAACTTGTTGCCGTAGCTTTTTTTGATGCTTTATATAACGAAAAAAACACTAAAAAAGCGGCATCAGTATGTGCACCAAAACTTGCTCGATTAATATTACACTACAAATCCCCTAATGCTGTTGCACGCCACCTTTTTAATATGTCATTCGATAACGTTAATATTAAACCTGACAATAGCGGTGTAAAGCTAAGAGAGCAATTTAAGAACAAAGCAGTAATTACCTTATATTTTGATGGTAATTATCAAGAACAACGCTTAAAAGATGTTAAGCGCCTGTCTTTAGTGCAAGTTGATGGTGGTAAGTGGGTTATAGAAAATATATTAAAAGATCCCTTTTAATCTTAAAGTACATTAACTACCGGCCTAAACTTTGGGAAGTATTGAAAGCCTTTATCCATGGCATTAAGCAATTTATTTTCACCTGTTTTTAAATCTTTCACCATCACCACAAACCGACGTTGAGAATATAAGGAAAAGGCGACACTACTTCCATCTATAGACCAAGAAGGGTTGAGTACTTCTACATTTTTTGGTGTTATTGCTGCTACTTTTTTCAGCGACTTATCACCAATAAAAAGCTGTCTTCTTACCTTATCTTCTCTTGAACTTAGAAATAGTAACTTTTCGCCGTCAGGAGAATAAGCAGCTTCAGTATCTATAGTCCATAAATTCGTTAACTGTGTTTCCTTCCTACTTTCTACATTTATAGTATATAAATCAATCACTTTCTTTCTTCGAGCACAAAAGACAATATCTTGTGAATTCGGCGACCAATTAAAGTCAATGTGTTGTTCTTTAACAAAAGATGTCAATGGCGTTATTTTTTTAGACACTAAATTAATAGCATTAAGGTGAGATGCTTTACCATCAATACTGATATAAGAAACAAGACGGTTATCTGGAGACCACTTAGGAGATTTTATTTCTAAAGTGCCTGTTACCAGCATGTTGGTTTTATTACTTTTAAGATCTAACTCTAGTAAGCTATAACTACTCTTTGTTTGGGTAATATAAAGGATCTTTTCCCCATCATTTGACCATTGCGGCGAAAAGTCTATGCCACTATCATTATACGTTAAACGCCGGCTATTTTTTCCACTAGAAGAAATCATAAAAACTTCTAAATCAGCCCCAACTCTGCCTGTATAAACAATCCATTTACCATCGGGAGACCAACTAGCTTGATTATCGTCTAAGTCATTATTAGTTAACTGACGTGTTTTGCCGCTGACTAAGTCACTTACATATAACTCTAAATCCCCATCCGCATTGGATAAATAAAGAACTTCTTCACTGCTTACTGAAAAAGCAGCAAGCAAACTAAGCATTAAAACAACTGCCTTTGTCCCTAATACACTAGCTAAGAAATCATTCATATGGCTTTCCTTAATCATTTTATTCTCTAATTTTAGTTATAAATAGCATTTTCTCATTTCGTTTTGCATCACACCTATAGAAAATAGCCACCAAGAGTTTGCTTCCCTTCTGCTTTAATAACTCCACAAAAACTTCAGCTTAGTTCACTACCAGACACTTCACAACTTGATGATGTACAAGGTAACACCTCTATTTCACGCTATTAACACCTCATTTTTGTGGTAAGTTTCAATTAAAATAAAGCAGTAATTCCAACTCTAAACAACCACTATTAACCTATTAATTTTCTCTTCCTAAAGATTAGTTAATCATAGTAGAAAATTCACGATTATGAGAACTAAACGTCATAAGCTGTTCTTTTTATATGTAAAATATTTAAAATAATAATACTGAAACTTGAAATATGCCCAATCAAAGCTAGAATTAAATTGATGTTTTTTTTACAAAAATAAAAATAAAATGGATTTATCAAAATGAAAATTATCAAAAGCCTACTCTATTTATTAATGCTCCCCTCTTTTGCTAACGCTGTTGATGAGGTTATAGTTATTACTGCAGACAGGTTAGCAGTGACTGAACTTCAAAGTGCTTATAGCACTGATGTTATTTATGACGATCAACTTTTTAAACAAGGATTTAGAACCACTGTAGATGCGATAGGTAGCTTGTCTGGAGTTTTATTACAAAAGACTGCTCATGGTCAAGGTTCTCCCTATATAAGAGGCTTTACTGGTTTTCGTAATTTATTTTTAATTGACGGAATTCGATTAAATAATTCAACATTTAGAGAAGGCCCCAACCAATACTGGAACACTATTGACCCTCAATCTATTGCTCGTTTTGAAGTGGTCAAAGGATCTACTTCCGTTGCCTATGGCTCTGATGCTATTGGCGGTACAGTGAACGCCATGACTCGCTTGCAAAGTATTGATGATATAAATGGAGAGCAAACAGCAAGACTTTTTTATCGAGGCTCAACGGCAGAGCAATCTAATCAAATAAGAGCTTCATACGATACTAAAGTAAACGACAACTCGGTATTATCTGTTGGTGCAACCGGGAAAAAATTTGGTGATTTAATAGCGGGAGGTAACACAAATAAACAACCTAACACAGGTTACGATGAATATAATATCGACATAAAGTGGCTCCAGACATTAAGCAATGATTGGCAATTTAGTGCGGCCTACTTTAAAACTAAACAAAATGATGTGCCCAGAACTCATAAAACCATTTATGCTAAAAGCTTTGCCGGCACTCAAATAGGCAAAGAATTAAAACGAGACTTAGATCAACTGCATGAACTAAGCTATTTAAAATTAGCAACAGAACAACTTGACCAATTTGCTGATAGTGCTGATTTCACACTGTCTTACCAGAAGCAGCAAGAAAGTCGAGAACGTTTAAGAACTAGAGATCGTTATGACACTCAAGGCGTGACAGTTAAAACTTTGGGTATTAATAGTCATTTTTATAAACAACTTGACCAACATGGTTTAATTTATGGTGTTGAATATTATCATGATGATGTCGATAGCTTTTCCAGTAAAAATCCTATTCAAGGCCCTGTAGCTGATAATTCTAGTTATCAATGGTTTGGTTTTTATCTCCAAGACAAATATGCATTCAACAAACAATCAACTCTTGATATAGGCATGCGATGGAATTATATGTCTGTAGATGCCAACAAAATAAGTGATCCTTTAACAGGCAATCTGACCCAGCTAAATAAAGACTGGCAAAACTTTATTGGCAATATACGCTATAACTATCAAATAACCCCCAAACAACACAGTATTTACTTTGGTATATCTCAGGGGTTTCGAGCGCCTAATTTATCCGACTTAACACGCTTCGACAGTGCTCGCTCTAATGAGTTTGAAACACCAAGTTTGAACTTAGACTCTGAATATTATGTCAGCTTTGATAGCGGCTTAAAGTACCGGTCAGAGCGTTTTGATTATGACTTAGCACTTTATTACACCAACATTAAAGATCAAATACAACGGGTACCAACAGGTAGACAAAATGTAGAAGGTGAATTTGAAATAACCAAAATGAATTTAGGCGATGGTTACGCATACGGTGGCGAATTTGATTTACGTTACCAATTGAATGCACAACTTAACTTCATGGCGAGCATCGCATATATTGAAGGTAAAGTGGATACTTTTCCAACATCGGAGCAAAAACTAACACGAGAATATTTAAGCCGAATTATGCCTACTAATGCTCGAATTGGCTTACAGTATACTCCTGAATCATATAACTGGTGGTTAAATACAGAAATCATTGCTTTTGCAAAAGCCGATAGACTGTCAACACGAGATAAAAGTGACCAACAACGCATACCAATTGGCGGTACTCCCAGTTATACAGTTTTGAATTTAACTACAGGCTATATGGTATCTGAGCAATTATTATTGAGCTTACATTTAAATAATATATTAGATAAAAATTACCGAGTACATGGCTCTGGACAGAATGAGGCAGGCATAAACTTTGTTGGCAGTGTCAGTTATAGTTTTTAAAGGTATACAACCCTAATCGCCATCTTGAAGGTTCAAATTATAAAGCCAAATATAAAATTAACTATAAATAAAAACGGATCCATACAGGATCCGTTCGTCATTTCTAAGCTTTAGTACCTAGGTTGCAATTTACAAGTCGTCATACTTAGACTTGATTTTTTCGGGCGAACACCCCCAATAAACCTAAAGAAAGCAATACTAAGCTACCAGGCTCAGGGATACTAGTTTGAGAAAAACGTTGTTCAAAGCTTATCAGCGTTGCTCTTTCACCAAAATCTCCCGCTTCGAGCAAAATGTTCTTAGTGACCCAAAGTTCTTTAACCGGATTAAAAACCGCAGAATCTGTTAAATTGTCAGTTGGAACACCGCCAACTCTACTGAACTCAACTTCTTTAAAGCCTATTTCTTGGGTTCTTGCAAGATCCGCATGAACAAACTCATTGATAAAAACACTCGCTAAATCGCCTACATCTGTCAAACTAGCTCCAGTTATGGCTAACGAGTTATCTTTGATCATCAAATCAGGATCAAGCACTTCAACTCTAAAGCCAAATTGAAAATCTAGGTAATTATAAAAACCATTACCATCAACAGAAAGCGTATCTCCAAAAACCTCAAAATGTAAGCCAGGGCCTGGGTCTAAACCGCCATCATTTAGTGCTATCACTTCTATCAAATCAGTATTGACACCAAATTCAGAGTCATCTAAAAAAAGCTCCCATTGATCAAAGAGCTTGTCGCCAGCAGTAATTGAGCCGCCATTTAGCAGAGTTGTCAGTGGGATAGCCCACACATTCATACTCACCAGTAAGCTGGCTATTAATAATACTTTTTTCATAAAAAATCTCCCACCATTTATTATATAAAATTAAGTTATTGTTAAAATAAACTCCACTTGCTAATTAGGAATCGCACACCGACGTAACGTACAAAGAGGAATACATACTTTGACATCTGATGGGGTAATGATACCGTCACCATTAGCATCTCTAGGATCGCCAGGTTGTGCTACTTGACCACGCGCTAAACTAATAGTTCTTAAGTCCACACGATCGATATCACCGTCGGGCTCAACATCACAAATTTGATTTACCGCATTACGAATAGATAAATCAGATAACACAGGGCTTTCATCATCAACTCCAGGTCTTAGAGTAGCTCTTACTTGAATAAATTGGCCTAACAGGCCTAAACCTGTCACACCATTAATGATAGGTGAATATGCCTCAATCCCTAAACCCACTTGTGTATCTGACACTCTTGCTTCAACAGTGATACTTGCTCCGGGAGGAATATTGCCTTGAGGCTCATTGTTCCAATCTATGGTGTCCCACTCTGTCCCAGCAGCACCTCCATCATTGATAATAGTCCAAATGCCTGAAGGGTCTGTGGTATTGGTCGCAGCAAAACCAGTAGCATCACTATAGGTATAAGGGTTACTACCAATAGGTACGGTTGCCATTAAAGCACCAGTATCTTTATTAAATTTGGTGGCGTTATTACTACCTCTATTGACTGCCCAAATATGATTATTAGAGTCAGGCACAACCCCACGGGTATCACTAGCAGCATTTGGTGCAGCCCATTGAGTGACGCCCGCTGCGTTATATTTACGAATAGTTGTCTGACCTAAGACTATATTGCCATCACCATCGACAGAGATGCCCAAAGTAGAATTTGACACATCCGCAGGTTGAGTAAAAGTACCTGTAGCAGGATTACCATCAGGCTCCCCGAAACCAGAATTAGGATCATACTCAACTAAGTTACTTCGGCCAAAATATGCTTTGTCGTTACCAAGCGCAATACCGTAAATACTATCAGGATGACTCAAAGAAGCTAGCCAAGTATTTGTATTGGTATCCATAACGCCAAAGGGGCCACCAAGTGAGGCACTATATAATGTACCATCGCTATCAACCAAACAGCCATAAGGAGAGAGGTTACCTGTTGTTGCTATTGGTCCCTCTAATACAGCGCCATCTGAAGCTTGTACTTTATAGTAAGCTCTATTATTAAAATCTCCCAACCAAAGGTTACCATCGGTGCCAATGCATAAAGAGCGACCTAAACTATTAGAAGGACCAACGTGATTTATCCATACCACCCTTTCATCTCTAATCTCTGAGGTTTGTAAAATTCCATCACCATTATCATCCACTGGCGGAATAAATTCTAACGGATCGCTTCTATCAATGATACAATCGCCATTAACATCCGTTGAGGTTTCAATGGTGCCATTGCCATTTCGATCAATCCCCCCTTCAGATAGAATTTTTAAAATATTCATCTGAAAATTGCCAAACTGCCTGTTGGCGACAAAGACATTACCTTCACTATCTACAGCTGTTCTTGAAGGAGCAGGTCCAGTCCAAGCGCCATGAAAGGGTGCAGTGTGCCAAGTAGCATAACGAGCCACTTCACAGTCAAGATCTGTATCAATTTTGGAGACCGAATCCTCCCCCGCATTAGCTGCCCATAACAGCGGGAAGGTACTACCAGTTTCACTTAACTGTAGTTGATTACTATTAGGTGCATCATAATTAATGCTATTCAGTATGCCGAGAGCAAAATCAGCATCTGTGGTGTAGGTTGTGTCAGCAAAACTGCTACCAACAAAACCTAATGTTATAGATATGAGTGCTGCAGAAAGCAGCTTGATTTTTTTCATGAAAAGATCCTTTTTCATCTGTATCAATACGTATAAAACGAAATACAACAGTCAAGCTCAGACTATTTCTCAATATTGTGACAAAATCCTATAAGTTAAAACATCTAGCCAAACAAAGCCGTAGTTTTACCACTATAACCTTGTAGTGCCGCTCAAAAAACAATTCAACAACAACGAATTGCATAAAAAACAAGCATAAAATATACCTAAGTACAAATAGACTTATCTAACAGTTAGTTAATAAAGCTCAAATTTAATGAGTGTAAAATTTTCTGACAGTTCTGTATTTTTAAAAACCATAAAATTGGATAAAAATCAAAATAGAGCTGGATTTTTAAAGTAATGGGCTCTTATTAATAATTCTTTAACCGTCACTCTCGAGTTTTCTTAATCTGGAGCCATAAATTTTAAACACGGAGATTCCAGCTTAAGAAAGAACAGGAATAACGTTTATGCAGAATATGATGAATAATTTCAAATAATATAAGCGAGTGTGGAATAGATAATTTTTAGGTGTTTATCAACAAGTGTAGCCAAATACTAAGTCCATAACCCAGAGCAATAACTGGTGCCCACTTTAAGTGCCCAAAGAAAGTATATATTCCTCTTGCTTGCCCCATAAGTGCACCCCCCGCCGCAGAGCCTATAGACAACATGCTGCCGCCAACACCTGCAGTTAATGTTACTAATAGCCATTGACTCGATGGCATGTCTGGGTTCATCTGCAACACAGCGACCATAATAGGAATGTTATCTAAAATTGAGGAAAATACACCGACCAAAACATTAGCGACGGTTGGGCCAAGCTCTAGATATAAATAACTGGATAGATGTGTCAAATAGCCAATAAAGCCCAAGCCACCAACACACATGATAACGCCAAAGAAAAACAATAAAGTGTCCCACTCTGCCCTAGCAACCTCTCGATAGCTATCAAAAGCGGCAACATCACCTACTTGCCCATAGACTAGCTTGTCATCTTTTACCACTATATGCGTTCTCCTTAAATAAAAACCAAAAAACTTAAGGTAAGCTAAACCAGTTATCATGCCTAAAAATGGCGGTAAGTGTAAAAAGTTATGAAATAATATTGCTGTAAGGATTGTCATAAGAAATAAAATTAGAATGCGTATGGAGCCTCGCTTCATCACTACAATTTCAGTTGAAATTTGCGGCTTATCATTATTAATTGCTTGAGACATAATTACAGCGGGCACCAGATAATTCACCACTGAAGGAAAAAACAGCGCAAAAAATTCTACGAAAGATAAATGCCCTTTTTGCCAAACCATTAAGGTTGTGATATCGCCAAACGGGCTAAATGCCCCGCCAGCGTTAGCAGCTACAACAATATTTATACAGCTAATACTGATAAATTTTTTATTGCCTTTGCCTACAGTAAGCACCACAGCACACATAACTAATGCTGTAGTTAGGTTATCAATTAAAGGTGAAAGGAAAAAGCTTAACGTTCCTGTGATCCAAAATAAGTGACGATAACTATAGCCTTGGTTGACTAGCCAGCTTCTCAACTTTTCAAACACCTGCCTTTCACTCATCGCATTGACATATGTCATAGCTGTTAGTAAGAACAAAAAAAGCTCTGAAAATTCAACAAGAAAATGTCTTACCGCTTCCTCAACTACCTGAGGATCTTTTGCCCCCGTGTACTGAAAAGCGACTAAAGCCCAAATCAGCCCAGCAGCGAGCAGCACAGGCTTTGACTTTCTTAAATGGGTAAATTCTTCTACAATAACCAGCAGGTATGCTAGGGTGAACAGTACTAACGCACTATAGCCTACCCAGTGTGTTGTTAGATCCATAGTAAAGTATTATTTTTTTGAATACATATCTTTAAAATAGACTAATTAAGCAAAAGTCTCTAATTTAGTACTTGTGTAGTTACAAAATGAATAAACTAATTAGTCATAAATGCCACTTTAAAAAATATCACAAATACTATAAGGGATATTAGTTAGATGCATTTAAGTCATTGACTAGAGGAATTATTTTTTAAAGAGAGTTTAAGAGTGGGAATATTTGAACGGTATTTATCAGTGTGGGTTGGTCTAAGTATACTATTTGGTGTCGCTCTTGGTTTGTGGCAACCTGATATATTTCAAATTATTGCTACCATAGAAGTTGCTCATGTAAATCTTATTGTTGCCATCTTTATTTGGATAATGATATATCCAATGATGGTGCAAATAGATTTTTCAGCAATTAAAAATGTTAGAAAAACACCGAAAGGCTTAGTACTTACCTTAGTGATCAATTGGTTGATCAAGCCTTTTACCATGGCAGCATTGGCTTGGTTATTTTTTAAAGTGTTATTTGCTGATATGATGGCCCCTGAATCAGCACAAGAATATATCGCAGGCATGATATTACTTGGTGTGGCACCTTGTACGGCCATGGTATTTGTATGGTCGCAACTTACTAAAGGCAATCCTAACTATACATTGGTGCAAGTATCAGTAAATGACATTATTATGGTCTTCGCCTTTGCGCCACTTTCTGCTTTTTTACTCGGCATTAGTGATATCCAAGTCCCTTGGTTAACCTTATTTATCTCTGTTATTCTTTACGTGGTATTACCCTTATGTGCTGGAGTAATCACTCGTCATTATCTGAATAAGAGTAATGATCACCTAAAGCTTGATGGCTTTCTTGCAAAACTAAAACCTTGGTCGGTATTAGGATTATTAGCAACGGTGATATTACTCTTTGGCTTTCAAGCCAATACAATCGTTGAACAACCTCAAACCATCGTTTTAATTGCTATCCCACTACTCATACAAACTTATGGTATTTTTGTTATTGCATACATGGCAGCAAAATGGATGAAATTACCCCATAATATAGCAGCTCCAGCATGCTTGATTGGTACATCTAATTTTTTTGAACTAGCCGTTGCCGTTGCTATTTCACTCTTTGGCTTACACTCAGGTGCCGCTTTAGCAACGGTGGTGGGGGTATTAGTTGAAGTACCCGTTATGTTGTCATTGGTCTTTATTATTAATAATACTAAAGCTTGGTTTGCAAATAATTAACTACAAAGCTCTATAGCAAAGTTCAAGGCATATCGCATTTAACACTTAACATGCCTAGAATTTTGTTTGGCTTTAAAAAGGTGATTTATTCTTCTTTATTTGTTGGCAAGTGTTTATAGCCATTAATCATAGCTGAGACAACAGATGTTCGTTCTTTACGCTCTGTAAAAATCACGCCCAAAATATGTAATGGAATTAACAATAATAAGCTATAAAACGAATAAACATGAGCGGTAATAAAAGGTTTTCGAAACGCTCGCATCGCTTTATATGCTTCATCATCCACATTGACTTTCGAGTAAGGCTTAATAGTACTTAAATCCGTTTTATCAATAGCGATAGACTCAGCAAAATGTTGACCAAAAGGAGGGAAGTAAATATCAGTACCTGCGATCACTAATCCTGAGATCATTTGAACAGACAATAGAAAAAAGAGTACCGCAGCCATCAACTTTCCAGCGGGGTTATGCCCTTGGTGAAAAGTTTTTTTACCTTGAGTAAAGGTTTTTAATTCTTGAGTAAATCCGGGTTGAAACGGTAAGGTTTTACTCCAACGCTCATAGTTTTTACCCACAAAACCAAGAATAATCCTGATAAGTAAGTTAAGGGCAAATATATAGCCTATATAGACATGAATAGTCTTTAATAATATTTTTCCATCAACAGAAACCCCCAATGTTTTACTATTTAAAATAATAACGCCAATGACTATAAGGGAGAATACTGCAGCTACATTAAGCCAATGAAATAAACGAATATTTCTACTCCAAACAAAAACAGCACTAAATTGTTGAGACATTTTTATTCTCCTTTCTTTTTAAATAGTAATAATAAACTATGACCTTACACCCTACTGGCGGTATGCTCTTGAGTATAAATACCAGTTTACCTTAAAGCCTGACAAAAAACGCTAAACCCTATTATTAGCTTATTACTAATCTAATGAATTTTAAAGGCTTAAAGAGTATTTATTAAGCACAATTATAGACTTAGCGGTTAAATCTTGTAGCATGAGTAATTGGTGATTATTAAGCTTTTTATTTTGGCAATTTACCTCTAACTGATGGCACAACAGGTGTAACCTTACTAAGCCTAAACCGATAGCAGCGCCTTTTAGTTTATGTAGTTTTTGCTGTTGTTGATTCGTTGATAAATTGGAAAAATCACTATATTCACTCTTTAGTTGTTGGCAAAATAATTGAGCAAGCTGTTTCACTTTATCACTGCCTAAATACTCAATATCTTGATTAGGGATATTGGCATCAAATAATAAAAAGTCATTCAAATTAGCAAAATCATCTTCACTTTCAGCAGTGACATCTTTTTCAAATTCCGGCTCAGTCCCCTGACTAGTCAACTATTCAGCATTCCTTAAAGCTGTAAACATGACTTTAGCAATGCTGGGTTTCAATTTTTTCATTTGCACAGGTTTAGCAACAAAATCATCAAAACCAGAGTCGATAAACTTGGCTATGTCTTCATTAAACACATGGGCTGACACAGCTATGGTTTTTAGAGAAGTTTGCTTCTCTTTGGCAATAACTTTAAGTTGTTGAGATAAGGTGACACCATCAATATCAGGCAAGTTTATATCGAGTAAGGCTAAATCAAAATGGTTGTTGTGCATGTATTTTATCGGACTGGCACCATCTTTGGCGGCAGTTACTTTATGACCAAGCTTCTCAACCAAAGCGCAGGCAACATCTAGGTTAATTTCATTGTCTTCAACAATTAATACCTGATAGCTTTGAGATAACGCTTGTGGTGGTAAATATAATATTTGCTGTGCGGTAATCTCTTCTTTTGAAGCACAGTCAAGAGGGATAGTAAAAGTAAAGCAACTGCCCCGTCCCTCTTCACCATCAAGGGAAAAACGCCCCTTCATAGCACCAACCAGTCGCTGACATAAGGCTAAACCTAAGCCTGTACCTGCTGACGTAATAAAAGATTTGGCTAAAACCATGGTGGCTGGACGTACACAAATGTTAATGGGTTGTTGTATCCTACGTCAACAACATGGCGAAAAACCCTATTGGATGGCTGCAGTATTAGCGACTATGGTCGGACAAATTGGTTTACCTGGTGGTGGCATTAGTTATGGTCATCATTATTCAAGTATTGGTGTTCCCTCTTCTGGCGCTGCAGCTCCTGGCGCTTTCCCAAGAAACCTAGATGAAGGCCAAAAGCCACTTTTTGATAACAGTGACTTTAAGGGCGCAAATAGCACCATTCCTGTTGCCCGCTGGATTGATGCTATTTTAGAGCCCGGTAAAGTGATTGATGCCAATGGCGCTAAAGTTACCTTCCCTGATATTAAAATGATGATTTTCTCTGGCAACACCCCATGGAATCATCATCAAGATAGAAACCGCATGAAACAAGCATTTCATAAACTTGAGTGTGTGATCAGTATTGATTTCAACTGGACAGCGACCTGTCGCTTCTCAGACATTGTTCTGCCAGCTTGTACTACGATGGAACGTAATGACATCGACATTTATGGTAGTTACGCCAATCGCGGTTTGCTAGCCATGCAGAAAATCGCAATAAAGTTAAAGCTGAAATTTTCAGCTTTAACTTTATTAAAAAACTATGTTGAGAGCTGAAAATCAGATAACCATTGGGTGAGCAACTCTGGAGGTAATGGCTTTGAAAAATAGTACTCTTGAATAAAACCACAATCTAACTCGCTCAGAATATTCACTTCTTTTTTGATTCAACTTCCTCAGCTACAACCGAAATATTAAGTGCTTTAGCCATAGAAATAATGGCAGGTACAAGTAATACATCCCCCTGCACTTTGGCCATATTTTTCATAAAGCTGCGGTCAATTTTTAGGGTGTTAATTGAAAAACGCCTCAGATAACTCAACGATGAGTACCCTGCGCCAAAATCATCAAGTGCTATTGTACAGCCTGCAAGTTGTAATTTATTTAATAGAGCAATATAACTATCATTTTCAGGTGCCAATATGCTTTCAGTTAACTCAAAGCAAATATCCTTGTGATTAAGTCCATGTAGTTTAATGGTATCAAGCCAAAAATTTTGATCGTTATTTTCAAGCGGAAACTTATGTATCGAGCGGTTTATATTAAAAACAACATCTGCAAAGCCTTGCTGGTGAAGTTTTTATAACTGGATGCAGGATTTTTTTAGAACAATATCACCTATTTGCTTTATTAAACCTAGCTTTTCTGCCATCGGAATAAATTCTACAGGAGACACCCAAGTACCGTTATGACACCAACGAAGCAGCGCTTCAAACTTAGTAACGTCTTCTTGCTTTAACGACACAATAGGCTGGTAAACAACACTAAAGTCATCATGTTGAATAGCTAACTCTAACGCTATTTTTAATTGCTCTTGCTTCTTGGCTTCATTGGATACATCTTGGCAATAAAAACCATAAGAGTTACGACCATTATCTTTAGCAACAAACATCGCTTGTTCGGCTTTTTCAAACAACTCCTGAGCATCTAATGCATCTTGTTTAAAATAAGCAATTCCAATACTCAGTGTTAATTTAATACTAATATCATCAATATCAAACGGCTTTAAAAATACTTGAATGATATTATCAAGAATATGAACAACAGCCTCTTTATTAGATAAATCATTAACAAATACTGCAAAATTATCACCACGGGTACGCGCTACAATATCACTACCACGAACCATTGATTGTAACCGCTTAGCGACGCTAACAAGTACTTTATCGCCAAACTTGTGACTATATAAACTATTAAACTTTTTAAATAAGTCAACATCAATAACCAGTAATGCAGCGGGGGTTAGGTTTTTTGATTGGGCAGGGTATTCTATCAATGAACGTTCAATAAATTCAAAGAGCATTTTTTTGTTGGCTATTTTAGTGAGCCCATCAAATGAATTTTGAAATTTAATTTTTTCTTTGGCTTTATATTGCTCAGTGATATCCATGAAAAAAGCGTTGTAGCGACTAACTTCGTTATTTTCATCAACAATAGCCGTAATAGATAACCATTCTAGATAATTTTTTCCAGCTTTAGCTTTATTCCAAATTTCACCTTGCCAGTGTCTTTTTGTATTAATATCTGTCCACATGGCTTGGTAAAAAACACCATCATGTTTTCCAGAGCTTAAAACCTTTGGTGTTTTACCTTTTATATCTGTGATGGTATAACCGGTCATACGAGTAAAAGACGGATTCACAAAGGAGATATTTTGGTTTTTATCACAGACCATTATAGCTTCGTGGGTGTTTTCAATAATGTCCTTAGAAAACTCGATTGCTTTTAAATAATTACTTTTATGTAACTCTTTTTCAATTAGCCCTGAAAAAAGCAAAAATAGTGTTTCAACTTCATTCATGTTGCAAATACTTTCATGGAACAAAGCGACTAAAATAGCATTCATATCACCTTTAATATTTTTTAAAGGAATGCCAACATAGCCTTCAATGCCCATATCTACAAGTAACTGGTCGTTGGGATATAATTGTTGAATATTATTGTGATGAGTACAAACATACTCGTTAGCAACCTCAGAGCAAGGTGTGTGCTCTAAGGCTTATTTTTAATTTTCTTAACATATATTTTTATCGTCGCATAATTGTTATAAAACTTTTAACTTCATTGAGCAACTAAAATTCCTTGTGTTTTCAATGTAAGTCTTGTGTCATTCTCTTGTACAGGCAAATAGTTGAACCTAAAACATTCTAGACACTCCTATAGCATAACCTAACATATTAGAAATTAGTTAGTTTATTATGAATCAAGAAAATATAAATTGAAATGCGCGTTTTAAAAGTTATTTAATTCAGCTCTAGTATTGTATTTACATCGACAATAAGGCCTTTAATCTTGATCAACGTATGTACTTTGCCACTTGGTTTAATATCATTCCTGTAGAAGTGATAATTCGTTCAACCATATTCGCAATTTAACTTAATTTACTTCCTAAACTTTATGAACAATCAGAACAGGAATGCTCTACTGAAATCTGACCTATAAATAGGGTGGCTACATCTGGTAATCATAAAGTTGAGTACAAGCGAGGGACAAGAACTTTACGGGTCATCTGTGTATTTATAGGTGCTGCAATGAAATTTATACCCCTCATTATGGCGTTTTTATACCGACTGAAAACGGTATAACGTTTTTCCATGTAAAAAACGGCATAAAATTGAGGATTATTTTTGATGATTATAACTGATGATTTTTAACGCGTTATTGTAGAGATACGGTAAAGCGAAATATCTACGACCGCTATATACGTAAAGGATTGTAGCAATATAAGATTTTTAAATTTACTGAGTAGATATTACAGTATAAAGGTGGTACCCGGAGACGGACTTGAACCGTCACGCTCTATGAGCGAGGGATTTTAAAT
>ERZ1048872.756-NODE-756-length-32269-cov-7.056156_pt1 | contig 32269 bp, 36 predicted proteins | sample MGYA00383100_ERZ1048872 | MGnify/ENA primary metagenome ERZ1048872 (study PRJEB29581, sample SAMEA5548370) | metagenome | biome: marine; feature: coastal; material: water | depth 50 m | study: Short-term variability in the microbial, nano- and picoplankton...
GTGCTCTACGCTTGGCATTTTCGGCATAATCACCTTCAAAAAGTTCATCAATTGTTTGCAACCAAAGATTCAACCATAAACCAAAATGCATTTCAGTTATACTATGACTAAATGCCTTATCTACTCTAGCATGTGCTTCGAGCGGGTCTCCATAGTATTTCGTTTTTAAAAATAAACTCGATTCCCAAAATGTGGTTAAATGCTGTAAGTGCGTATCCCAATCTTTAATAGTTTCATTAAAAAAAGGACCTAATACGTCATCTTTTCTAACTTTTTCATAAAAATTCGATACCAAGATAAAAATATCCTCTCGTGAAGTGATGTCGTTTTTAGTCATTAAAACAAAGTTATTCTTTTAATCTAAAACTTGTTATCATAGAACAAGAAATCTTACTATTTTTACAGTATGATATCAGTTGTATTACTTGGTGCAGGAAATGTAGCGAGTCACTTATATAGAGCATTTTCAAAATCTGAAACTATTTCTGTTACTCAATGGTATAATCGTACTATTGCATCACTTTCATCTTATGCAAATGAGGTAGATATTACGGATGATTTAAACATGCTGAAAGTAGCTGATATTTATATTTTGGCAGTTAGTGATGCTAGTATTTCTCAATTATCTAAAGATTTACCTTTTAAAAATAGATTAATTGCCCATACTTCTGGAAGTGTATCAATGCATCAACTTGATAAAAAAAATGAAATCGCAGTGTTTTATCCGTTACAGACGTTTTCTAAAGATGCTAAATTAGATTTCACACAAGTTCCTATCTGTGTAGAAGTATACAAAAAACAAAACCTTCAACTATTAAAAGATCTGGCAATTGCAGTTGGCTGTAAACCGCATAAAATCACTACAGAACAGCGTCAAACTATACATTTAGCTGCTGTATATGTCAATAATTTCACAAATCAATTATATAGAATAGGACATGAGATTTGCGAAACAAAAAATATCGAATTTGAATTGTTAAAACCCCTAATTTTAGAGACAGCAAAAAAAATTCAAGAACTTTCGCCTTATATGGCACAAACAGGTCCAGCAATACGTAACGATAATAAGACCCTAAGACGTCATTTAAAGCAGATAGAAAACAACGAACATAAAGAAATTTATGAGCTATTAACAACGTCTATAAAAAAGACACATGGTCTGCTTAAACGACCAAAAAAAAGAATCAAAAAAACACAATGAGCGACGATAAAAGTTATAAAGAATATTTAGCAAACATAACCACATTTATTTTTGATGTAGACGGTGTCCTTACAGACGGTACTATTACTATAACTACTACTGGTGAGATGCTGAGATCAATGAGTATTAAGGATGGTTTTGCATTAAAAACAGCTGTAGATACTGGATTTAATGTATGTATTATTTCTGGTGGCTCTAATGAAGGTGTTCGTAAACGATTGGCTGGACTTGGAATAAAAGACATCTATTTAGGTGCTCATAATAAAATAGAACAGTTAAATGACTATATGACAAAATACAATATCAGCAAACAACAAGTGTTATATATGGGAGACGATATTCCAGATTATCCGGTTATGAAATTAGCTGGTTTACCGTGTTGTCCGCAAGATGCTGTTGCAGAAATTAAAGCGATATCAAAATATATTTCTCATAAAAATGGTGGAAAAGGAGCTGTTAGAGATGTTATAGAACAAGTTCTTAAAGTACGTAATAAATGGAATGGTAATTTTGATGCTAAATACGATTAAGATTTAGATGTCACATAGAAGCAGAAGACATAGTACCGGATTTGGATATATTGGCTTTGGAAATAGTCAGGCGACTTTTAACCAAAAGTCATCTACCCCATTTTCTAAATACAAAGAAAAACTGGATCTCGAAGCGCATCTACATTACAAATTACATTTCTTACACAAAGATTTATCGAAAGCAGACAAACAAAAAATTAAAGACAAAATTAGAAGACAAGAACGAAGGCTATTTATAAAAACGGCAATAATAAGTCTTATTGTTTTTACAGGTTTAGCATACACTGCTTTCTACTTAATAAATCAAATTATTTCTCACTAAACCCTTACATGATTCACTTTTTTAAATTAATCCGTTGGAAAAACCTGTTAATGATTGCCCTTGTGCAATACTTAATTAAATACGCTTTACTTCTACCCTTTTTTGAATCTCACGGAGTAATAACAACTCTAAAACCGCTAGGCTTCACTATTTTAGTGTTAGCGACTATTTTCATTGCAGCCGGAGGTTATATTATTAATGATATTTACGACATAGAAGCTGATGAAGTAAATAAACCAGATAAAGTAATTGTCAACAAATATATTAGCGAAAAGAATGCCTTATCATTATTTATTATTTTCAATATTATCGGTGTAGGTTTAGGGTTTTACCTTTCTAACGGCATTGGTAAATCGGGTTTTTCAGTTATATTTATTATGGCTTCTGCGCTACTTTATATTTATTCGTCCTATTTAAAACAAATGCTTTTAGTGGGAAATATTGTGGTTTCTACGGTTGTAGCGTTAAGTATTTTACTCGTCGGTGTTTTTGAACTATTACCAGTAATGACTGATGCTAACCGCAGTGTCCAAATTACCTTTTTTAAAATTATTTTAGATTATGCCATTTTTGCATTTATGATAAATCTACTAAGAGAATTAGTAAAAGACATAGAAGATATAGATGGAGATTACAAAGTTGGTATGCAAACATTGCCGATTGTACTAGGTAGAGATCGTGCCGGAAAATTAGTCTTTATAGTGTCACTAATTCCTTTATTTTCTATTATATACTACGTCATTACCTATTTATATAAACAACAATTAGTTGTTGGATACTTTTTAGCATTGGTTATCGCACCATTAATTTATATAAGTATTAAATTGTTTAGTGCAGAACAGAAATCGCATTATAAACACATTAGTTTAATACTAAAATTAGCGATGCTAACAGGCATGCTCTCCTTATTACTGTATAATTTTATTCTAAAATAAAATGCTAGACGATATACTCAAAGACTATACTATTATTTTAGCTTCAGCGTCACCTAGACGTCATACTTTTTTAAAAACGATGAATCTCGTTTTTAAAATTGAGCTTCAACCTATTGAAGAGATTTATCCAGAGCATTTAAAAAAAGAAGAAATCACAGATTATTTAGTAAAACTAAAAGCAGAACCCTTTAAAGATCACCTTAAGGATAAAGATATTGTTATTACTAGTGATACAATTGTATGGCTCAATAACGAGGCTATTGGCAAACCAAAAGACGAAGAGGATGCATTTAGAATGATACAAAAATTAAGCAATACAACACACGAGGTAATAACATCGATTTGTTTAACACTAAAATCTAAACAACAAATTGTAAATACCATTACAAAAGTGACATTTAAAGCGCTTACTGATAACGAAATCAGGTACTACATTGACAATTTTAAACCATTAGATAAAGCTGGTGCCTATGGCATTCAGGAATGGATAGGTGCAATCGGAATAACAAAAATTGAGGGTTCATATAATAACGTTGTTGGCTTACCTACACATCTTCTTTACGAAACGTTAAATAATATTGCAAAAGATATTTAGGATTGTAACTTTACCAAAAAAAACTATGTTCGGTATTATAAAAGTCAGAGTCATTTACAGTTTTATAGTTATTTCATTTTTAGCAAATACATCATGTAAAAGTGAAACTTCAGAAACTTCAGACCTAATCGGTAAAGTAGAAATCACAACTGAAGTAATAAAGCCAAAAGTCGTTTTATCTAAAGAATTTAATGACTTTTGGTACAATGGTGAAGCCGAAATTACAACCTATAAATTAGAGCAAGCCCGTTATGGTGAAATAAGAGATGGAAAAGCCGTACTTGTATTTGTAACAGAAGATTTCCTGCCTGAAATTCAGGTAAAAGCTGATAATTATAAAGCAAGTAATATTTCTGTTTTAAAGCTGAATGCTACCAAAAATTTCAATACTGGTATTTATCCATATTCGATAATGCAGAGTACCTTCTACCCTGTTTCTAACAATAAGCATGCGTTAAAGGTATCCTCTTCTATGCAAGAATGGTGTGGCCATGTGTATATGCAACTCAATAATAAAGATGATTTTGAAGTGGTGTCACATTCTTATTTTCAAGGTGAAGCCGACCAAAACATAAAGCTCAAAAAAGCGATAACAGAAAATGAATTGTGGACACAACTTCGTATTGACCCCAAAAGCTTGCCTACTGGAGAGATTCAAGTTATTCCTTCATTAGAATATATTCATTTGCGACATAAAAATATTAAAGCTTACAACGCTAATGCAACTATGCAAGATGGAAAATATGTATTATCCTATCCAGACTTAAACCGCATATTATCTATAAAATTCAGTAGTAATTTTCCTTACCAAATTTTAGGTTGGGAAGAGTCAATTACAAGTGGATTTGGTGCTAAATCAAAAACTATGACTACAAAAGCGACGATGTTAGAATCCATTAAATCAGCTTACTGGAGTAAAAATAGTAATGCAGACGAAACCCTAAGAGAAAGACTAAAATTACAGTAAATTTTAAAACAAACTAAGTTATATTTGTTAAGGATTAATTTCCTTTAGCATGAATGAGTTTTATTTTACATACAAACCTGAAATAATTAATACAGCGATACTTATAGCTATCTTAATTATAACAAGAGCACTAATCGTAATAGCTGTAAAAAAAATCGGAAAACGAAGCGGAACAATTGAAGCAAGAGCGATACTTATTGGTCGTTATGTAACTCTTACACTTTTATTTATTGCTGTATTGATAGAAGCGTTTATTTTAGGAGCCGGTTTAAATGAATTATCACTGGTTTTTTCATCGGTTTTTGCTGTAATAGGCATAGCATTATTTGCCATATGGTCAATACTAAGTAACCTTACTTCTGGTGCTATAATGTTCTTTTCGTTTCCTTATAAAGTAGGAGATAAAATAAAAATACATGATAAAGATTACCCTATTGAAGCAATTATTGAAGATATAAGAGCCTTTCAACTACACCTAAGATTAAGCAATGGCGATTTAGTAACATATCCTAATAATCTTATTTTACAAAAAGCAGTGACATTAATAGAAAAAGATGCGCTGTGATACTTTCTTTTATTTATAAATTGTATACGTATGATTAGAACGTGTAAATCAAATAAAAAAAGTAATGATTAAACTCAGAATAAATCTTGGCATAACATGCCTAATAGTTTTAATTTCCTCCTGTACAGCTATTCCACCAGAAATAAATATTCCTGATGCATATGACAAAGCAAAGGATATTACCATTTTTATCGACGGAACTGCTTTTAAACAATCAGACAGCAGCAATATCTATAAACTCAATCAAAATCTTAAAACAAGAAAAGATTTATTGTCATTCTATACGGTCGGTGTAGGAGCTGGATCTGATGCTAAACGTTCTGGTCAGTTTTTGGGTGTCGGAATGTCAATAGACGTTCAAAATGCTTATCGATTTATTTGTCAAAACTATAGTAAAACTAGAGACGACCGTATTCACTTATTCGGATTTAGTCGAGGTGCATACACCTGTAAAATTATTTCAAATCTTATTTATACTGCCGGAATTATAGATTTAAGCAACATAAGAGACCAAAAACTTCAGCGGAAACTCATAAAAAAATTGTACAAAACATATCTAAGTAAAAAAACAGCTCGTGAACGTAAAGAAGACATCAATCTTGTCATCGCCAAATGGGAAGACAAATTGGATATTAAAATTAAACGCCGGTATGATGTCGATATAGAAACTTTAAATCTTTTTGATACGGTTGAAGCACTCGGTGCACCAGACAATAGTTTTAATCCATGTTGTCCAAACAAAAATCATTTAGATCAATTTTGTAATGTTAAAAAGGTGAACCATGCGGTATCAATCGACGATAATAGAGCACGAATTTTTACGCCAATCCTGGCGTCTTGTTCATGTATTTCGGATTGTAAAAATAGAACTCTAGACGATTTTGTTAATGAAGTATGGTTTGCAGGAGCGCACTCTGATGTCGGTGGAGGATATAAAAACGAAAACGATGAAATGGATGATGACTTAGCTGAAATTCCCTTAAAATGGATGATGAATAATTTTACAGGTTATAATATTTTTAAAAACAACCTCGTTATTGATGCCTCTAATACGAACGCCAAGATGCATGATGGAGAGATTGAATATGGTCCGGCTTTTAAGAGACGTAATCGTCATATTTATAAATATCATAAGTATATTTCTGAATACAACAACGGAAAATATAGAATTCATAGTTCTGTAATCCAACGTTTAGAAAACGGTCTAATACCCATTTTCAAACATTACGAACGCCAAAATGAAAGTACAGACAAAAATGGCGATCATATTCATACACAAAACTGCAGTAAAGACTGGTTTGAAGATAGTCCATTTGATAAGTGTTTTAAAAAAACAGACAAAGGCTTTCAATTTTTAGAAACTTGCAATAGTATTGAAGTGGTGAATTAAATTCTTATGACGTTAAACAAAACAAAAAAACAAAGGCTTTAAAAAGTAACTTTCATATATTGCAAACGCAACTAACTAATAGCAACATGTACCAGATTAGACTCTGTTTTTTACTTATTATAAGCAGCATAGTTTCATTACCAGCACAGCAACCAAAAAAATATAATTCTTCAGAAATTTATCAAGCCGTTCAAAAACTAAATGTTTTGGGCTCTGTTCTATACATCGCTGCACATCCAGATGATGAAAATACAAGATTAATTTCATACATGTCCAATCATGTTAAAGCACGTACAGCTTATTTATCATTAACTCGAGGTGATGGTGGCCAAAACTTAATCGGACCGGAAATCAGAGAACTTCTAGGTGTCATAAGAACCCAAGAATTATTAGCTGCAAGGCGTGTCGATGGTGGTGAACAGCGTTTTACCAGAGCCAACGATTTTGGATATTCAAAACATCCTGATGAGACCTTAGAAATCTGGAATAAAGACGATGTACTTTCTGATGTCGTATGGACAATTAGAAATTTTAAACCAGATGTAATTATCAATCGTTTCGACCATAGAAGAGCGGGCAGAACTCATGGACATCATACCAGTTCTGCAATGCTAAGTATGGAAGCATTCGATTTAGCAAATGATGCCACTAAATACAGTACTCAATTAGAATTAACAGATACTTGGCAACCCAAACGCTTATTTTACAACACATCCTGGTGGCGTTATGGAAGTCGTGAAGCTTTTGAAAAAATTGATAAAACCAATATGCTTTTTTTTGATATTGGTACGTATTACCCAAACCTAGGTGTGTCTAATAACGAAATTGCAGGTAAAGCGAGTAGTCAACACCTAAGCCAAGGTTTTGGTCGTTTATCTCAGCGTGGTTCGCAACTCGAATATGTTGAATTTTTAAAAGGTGAACCACTAAACAATAGCACTAGTATTTTTGAAGGCATCGATACCTCTTGGAATCGTGTTGAAGGAGGGCAAGCCGTTGGAAACATTTTGAATACAATTGAAAGTGATTTTGATTTTGTAAATCCTGCGTCACATTTACCTCAATTTTTAGAAGCTTATAAATTGCTTCAAAATGTAAAGGATAAACACTGGGTAAGTGTTAAAACAAAAGAGCTTAAAGCTATTATAGAAGCTTGTTCAGGGTTATACCTAGAAGCTTCAGCTAACAATCCACAAGCATCTCCAAATTCAGATGTTGCATTAAATATGGAAGTATTAAACCGAAGTAATGCAAAAATTACGTTGGTCTCTTATAACATTACTTCGCTTAAAAATGGTATTTCAAAAAACATAAAATTACCAGAAAATCGAAAGTTAAACTTTGAAGAAGGTATTACTATCCCTAAAAATACGGCTTATACCGCTCCATATTGGTTGAATACTCAAAGTACACTTGGTATGTATAGCGTAGAATTTCTCGATTTAATTGGCTTACCAGAAACTCCTAGAACCGTTTTGGTTGACTTTAATCTCATTATTGAAGGTACACCAATTACATTTACCAAGCCAGTTATATATCGCTACTCAAAGCCAGACAAAGGTGAATTATATAGACCATTCGAAATTATTCCAGAAGTTTCTGCAAGTTTAAGTGATGAGGTTTACATTTTTGAAAATGATCAACAAAAAGAAATAGAAGTTATTGTAAAAGCTGGAAGAGATAATATCGATGGTTATGTACAAATGGCATATCCAAATGATTGGAGTGTTTTTCCGCAAAAGCAAAAGATAAATATTACAAATAAAGGTGATATACAAAAAGTTGTTTTTACCATAATTCCGCCAAAAGGAAAAAGCGAAGGCCTAATTACACCTATGGTAAATGTCAATAAGGAATTTTTTACAGATGAATTAATCGAAATAGATTACGCCCATATTCCTTTTCAAACGGTATTGATGCCAAGTGAAAGTAAGGTCGTTCGTTTAGATATTAAAAAAAGAGGAAATAACATTGGTTATATAGAAGGAGCTGGTGATGTTGTACCTGAAAGTTTGCGTCAAATCGGTTATAATGTTACCATTATTAAACCAAATCAGATATCGGCTGAAAATTTATCGAATTTTGATGCCATTGTTTTAGGAATAAGAGCATACAATATTATCGACGAATTAAAATTTAAGCAAAAATATCTTTTAGAATATGTTAATGAAGGAGGTAACCTTATTGTTCAGTATAACACAAGCAGAAGACTTAAAGTGGATAATATAGCACCATATAATATAAAATTATCAAGAGATCGTGTAACTGACGAAAATGCCTTAGTGAGAATTTTAGAACCAAATCATCCAATTTTAAATTTTCCAAACAAAATCACCACCCAAGATTTTGAAGGTTGGGTGCAAGAACGTGGTTTGTATTTTCCAAATGAGTGGTCAGAAGAATTTACTCCTCTACTCGCTTCTAATGATAAAGGTGAAAATTCTAAAGAAGGAAGCTTGCTTGTCGCTAAATACGGAAAAGGTAATTACATATACACAGGCTTGAGTTTCTTTAGAGAATTTCCTGCTGGTGTTTCTGGAGCTTACAGATTGTTCGCCAATTTATTGTCAGCCGGAAAAGAAGACAAAACGCAATTAAAAAACTAACAACTAACAACTAACAACTAACAACTAACAACTAACCAAAATGCAAAACCAACCACAACAAAAACAAAAATGGAATAAGATGTATACTTTAGTATTACTTGCTAACGCCTTATACATTGTACTATTTTACTTTATAACAGCATCATTCGCATAAAACTATGCAGCAAACTTTAGATTGGATTGACTGGACAGTTTTAATTGCGACTTTAGTAACAATTGTAGGTTACGGAACCTGGAAAACTAGAGGTAGAAAAAATGTTCAGGAATATGTAAGAGGTGGTAACAACTCTAAATGGTGGACTATTGGTCTTTCAGTAATGGCTACACAAGCGAGTGCCATTACATTCCTCTCTACGACTGGACAGGCATTTTCTGATGGAATGGGATTTGTTCAATTTTATTTTGGACTCCCGATTGCAATGGTAATAATCTGTCTGGTCTTTATTCCTCTTTATCATCGTCTTAAAGTTTATACTGCGTACGAATTTTTAGAAAATCGATTCGATTTAAAAACACGTAGTTTAACCGCTATTCTCTTTTTAGTCCAACGCGGATTAGCAGCCGGAATCACCATATTTGCACCAGCTATTATTCTGTCTGTAGTCTTAGGATGGAATATTGTAACACTTAATATTGCTATTGGTGTTTTAGTTATAATATATACAGTATCTGGCGGTACTAAAGCCGTAACGGTAACCCAAAAACAACAAATGTTTGTGATTTTTGCTGGTATGCTAGCAGCAATGTTCATTATTATCAATTTAATCCCTGATGAAGTTTCCTTTTCAGATGCTATCGATATTGCAGGTGCTACAGGTAGAATGCAAGTATTAGATTTCTCATTCGATTTAGAAAACAGATATACAGTTTGGTCTGGTATTATTGGAGGTACGTTTTTAATGCTATCGTATTTTGGAACTGACCAAAGCCAGGTGCAACGTTACCTTTCTGGTAAATCAATGAAAGAAATGCAAATGGGATTACTTTTTAATGGTTTATTAAAAGTGCCAATGCAATTTTTTATTCTTCTAGTTGGTATAATGGTATTTGTTTTTTACCAGTTTAATGCGGCTCCTTTAAACTTTATCGATAAATCTACAGAGACAGTATTAGTTTCAGAGTATGGTGATGATTACAGAAAATTACAAGATAAACAGGCTGATCTTTTTGATATTAAAAAGAAAATATCGTTACAGCTAGCACAATCCGATGACAACGATAATGAAGCATCGAAAAAACAATTAGCCGCTTTAAATATCTTAGAAAAATCATATCGTTTACGTTCAAAATTTTTAATTAAAAAAGCAGTAGACCCAAAGTATACAGCAAGCTACAATGCGTTACAAGCTGAAGTAAATGGATTAGCATCAGATACAGAAAGTGTTGCTTATAAAGTAAAATTTGAAGCGCTTGATGAACTATATAAAGCTTCCGCAAAAGACACAAAAACTAATGACAGAGATTACATGTTTATTAGATTTATATTAAACAATTTACCCAAAGGATTAATTGGTTTATTACTAGCAGTTATTCTATCTGCGGCTATGTCATCTACAGCTTCAGAAATTAATGCACTAGCAACAATAACATCTATAGATTTATATGGCCGAAATCAAAAAGAAGATAAAGGTGAAGAGCATATGGTAAAAATGACCAAGTGGTTTACTTTTGGTTGGGGAATTGTCGCTATAATCATTGCATGTTTTGCTAACTTGGCAGAGAATTTAATTCAACTGGTTAATATAATTGGTTCTATTTTTTATGGTAATGTCCTTGGCATATTTTTATTAGCTTTCTTTTTTAAAAATATTAAAGGCAATGCAGTATTTACAGCTGCAATAATTACACAATTAATTGTAATTATAGGTTGGTGGTATGATTGGATGCCTTATTTATGGCTGAATTTATTTGGTTGCGTGGTTGTTATTTTTATCGCCAATGCATTACAGCCCATTTTGCCTAAAAAATTGGCCTAATGGAATCTAGAGTTATTAATTGGGGAATTATTGGGGCAGGTAAAATTGCAGGTAAATTTGCTGCCGATTTAAGAACAATTCCGAATAGTAATTTTTTTGCCATTGCTTCTAGAAATCTTGAAAAAGCAAATGCCTTTGGTAAAGCATTTAATGCAGATGTAACTTACGGAAGTTATGCAGAGCTCGCTAAAGATTCAAATATAGATGCTATCTATATAGCAACACCTCACAGTTTTCATAAGGACCATACACTTTTATGTTTAGACAATAAAAAAGCAGTATTGTGTGAAAAACCATTTGCAATGAATTTGGAAGAGGTTGAAAAAATGATTCAACTTTCAAAGAAAAATAATGTGCTATTAATGGAAGCCATGTGGACCATTTTTCTACCACATTTCCAATATGTAATAGAACTTATTAAAAACAAGCACTATGGAAATGTTTTAAAACTTGAAGCAGATTTTGGATTCCATCCAATATACGATAAAACCTCAAGAGTTTTTGATAAATCTGTAGGTGGTGGCAGCTTATTAGATATAGGAATTTATCCTGTATTTGCTGCGTTATTTACTCTAGGAAAACCAAATTCTATAGAGGCAGTAGCAAAGTTTTTCGCTTCTGGAGCTGATTCTGAATGCGAAATTGTATTTCACTATAATAATGCTAAAGCTAGCTTAAAAAGTACACTATTAGAAGAAACACCAACAGAAGCAACGTTTCATTGCGAAAACGGAACTATTAAAATCAATAGTCGCTTTCACGAACCTTCAAGCGTTAAACTAATAGACCAATACGGAAATTCTGAATTAATAAAATTCGATTATAATACCATTGGCTATAGTTACGAAATTGAACATTTTAATCAGTTAATACGAGAAAATAAAACAGAGAGTGATTTAATGACATTCGATAAAAGTCGACAACTCATACGAACTTTAGATGCCATCAGAAAATTAATCAACTTACAATATAAATGAAAAGCGCAACTCAATGAGTTGCGCTTTTTATTCTTATTATTTAAATGCTGAGCACTCTAGCAATTTATTTTATGCACCCCATTCTTCAATAGAGTCTTTATTCATTTTTACGTAGTCAGCATTTCCCGCTTCTTTTGCGGCTACTAATGATTTTTTTGCTATTTCAATAGCACCTTTTTTATCACCTGCTTTTGCATAGATTAAAGATTGTTGACGTAGATGCCAAAAACGTGGTTCTTTCGTTAAAGACATTGCTTTATCAATCCATACTTTTGCCATTTTAATATCTTTTCCTTCTCTTAGGTAATATGTTGCTGCAGCATAATAATCGTTAAAACCGGGACCACTCAAGGCTTTCTTTATGGACGTAGAAACTTCTTTGTCTGTTTGTACTTTAAAAGTTACTCCAACATAAGTTTTCTCCCACATCATCCCAATAACTGCAGAATTACTTGTAATGTCGTCAATGGAAATAGTAAAGGATTGAATGTCCATTTCTACAGGATTAATTTTTGCCTTTACACGAGCAGCTACTTTAGACTCATCTAATTCTGCAGGTGCTCCGCCACCAGCATGTTCGGTATAAAAAATAACTTCCCAAGAATCAGTTTGAGGTATTGTAAAAATGGCATATGTCCCAGCCTTAAGTTCATTCTTTCCGATAAAAACATCGTTGCTAAATGTTATTTTGGTTCTTGCATTGGCACCTGTTCTCCAAACTTTTCCGTAAGGGACAAGATCGCCAAAAATAGTTCTACCACGCATCGACGGACGCGAATATTCAATTGATACGTCAGTTAAACCAACAACTTGCTCGATTTTTGCAGCAGGACTAGGTTGAGGTGTTTTAATTTGTGCATTTACTGAAAACATTAAAGTTAGAGTAAATGCAAAAAGTACTAATTTCTTCATTTTATAAGGTGTTAAGTGTTTGTTTTATGTCTTGTAAAGTTACGACTTAACAAAAATGATATATGTTAAGAAATCCTTAAAATGAGAATAAAATCGAATATAGAGCATAAATTATTTAAAATAATTCAATGCCATTTTATTTATTAATCGTAATATTGCAATATAATAATACATTAGCTTATGGGATTAACAAAAAGTGAAATATTTACGGACCAACAAAATGAAATTTCTAATGTTGCCAAAGTTCTTGGTCATCCTGCAAGAATAGCAATTTTGCAACATTTATTTAAGTCCAACTCATGTATTTGTGGCGATTTGGTTGAAGAAATTGGGCTTGCACAGCCTACAATTTCTCAGCATTTAAAAGAACTTAAAAAATTAGGACTAATAAAAGGAAATATTGAAGGTACAAGTGTATGTTATTGCATAGACCAAATAAATTGGCATAAAATAAAAGACATGTTTATTCAATTTCTAAATTATGATTCTGAACAAACGGAATGTTGTTAAAAACATCTTATTAAATTATTAAAGTATGAAAACTGAACAAGAATTAAAAAACATAGTAAAAACTAAATACACAAAAATTGCAGAACAAGACAAGGGAGAAAATGCCTCGTCATGCTGTGGTGCAACCACTCCATCAACTAAAGTCTACAACATTATGATGGACGATTATTCTGAAACTGATGGTTATGTAAGTGATGCCGATTTAGGCTTAGGTTGTGGACTTCCTACTCAATTTGCTCATATCAACAAAGGTGATACAGTAATTGATTTAGGTTCTGGAGCCGGAAATGACTGTTTTGTTGCGAGGCACGAAACAGGTGCAGAAGGAAAAGTAATAGGTATTGACTTTACTCCTATTATGGTAAAAAAAGCACGTATAAATTCTGAAAAATTAGGTTTTAATAACGTGGAATTTAGAGAAGGAGATATTGATGACATGCCAGTAAACAATGACGTTGCCGATGTTATTGTTAGTAATTGTGTTTTAAACCTTGTTCCCAAAAAACAGAAAGTAATTAAAGAGATCTATCGTGTTTTAAAACCCGGAGGCCACTTTAGTATTTCGGATATTGTTTTAGTTGGTGATTTACCAGAAGCATTAAGGGAAGATGCAGAGATGTATGCTGGTTGTGTTGCAGGAGCAATACAAAAAACTGAATACCTCCAACATATCTCAGATGCAGGATTTTCTAATGTAAATATTCAGAAAGAAAAAGCTATTACCATACCAGATGATATTCTAATTAAATATCTCAGTCAAGAAAAAATCAATCAATTTAATTCTGATCGTATAGGAATTTTTAGCATCACCGTTTATGCTGAAAAACCAGGAATCGATAGTACTAAACCAAAATTAAAATTAGAGGAACTTAACAAAAACAGCGAATCGTGTTGTACACCAAGTACTGGCTGCTGTTAAAAGTAATTAATACAACAATATTTCAATGTTATACTCAAAAATTGAAACTGAAATCGAAACTCTAAATTTTATTTCAATCTCAGAAGAACGCAAAATTATTTTGCAACCGCTTATAGATTACATTCAATCTAAAACAAAAACTAATCAAGCCATAAATCTTAATTTTATTTGCACCCACAATTCACGTAGAAGTCATTTATCACAAGTTTGGGCACAAACAATGGCTACTTATTTTAATATAAGTTCTGTGAATTGTTATTCTGGTGGAACTGAAGCTACTGCCCTATTTCCCTCTGTTGCTGAAGCCTTAGGTGGATCCGGATTTAAACTTAAAAAATTGTCACAAGAATCTAATCCTGTATATGCCATAAAATATTCAGATATTCATCATCCAGTTATAGGGTTTTCTAAGACGTTTGATGATAGTTTCAACCCAAATACTAATTTCGCGGCTATTATGACTTGTTCTAGTGCAGACAAAGGTTGCCCTCTAATTGCTGGTACAAATGTTCGTATACCTATTACATTCGAAGACCCTAAAGCCTTTGATAATACACCACAACAAGTAGAAAAATATAGAGAACGTAGCTTGCAAATTGCTACCGAACTTAAGTATGTTTTTTCAAAAATCCTTAAAAAATGAAAAAAAATTTAAGCTTTTTAGACCGTTATTTAACGCTTTGGATTTTTATAGCTATGGCTATCGGAATTGGAATTGGCTATCTATTCCCCTCATTTCCAAAGCATATAGATTCTTACAGTAGTGGGACAACAAATATTCCAATAGCAATTGGGCTAATATTAATGATGTATCCACCATTAGCAAAAGTGAATTACGCACTTTTACCAAAGGTTTTTAGAAATACAAAAATCCTTTCTATATCGCTTATCTTAAATTGGATAATTGGACCAGTTTTAATGTTTGTTTTGGCAATCACATTTTTACATGATTATCCAGAATACATGGTTGGTCTCATACTAATTGGTTTGGCACGTTGTATAGCCATGGTTTTGGTTTGGAATGACCTTGCCGAAGGAAGTAGCGAATACGGAGCCGGTTTAGTTGCATTAAATAGTATTTTCCAAGTTTTCGCTTATAGCTTTTATGCATGGATTTTTATCACCATTCTTCCACCATATTTTGGATTTGCAGGTGCTATTGTTGATATTTCAATCGCTACTATTGCAGAAAGTGTAGCCATCTATTTAGGAATCCCTTTTATTTTAGGAATTTTTAGTCGTCTGATACTTGTGAAACTAAAAGGAGAAGAATGGTATACTAAAAAGTTTATACCTACCATATCACCTTTGACATTGATTGCGCTATTATTTACAATTATAATTATGTTCTCATTAAAAGGAGAATTAATTGTTGAAATCCCAATGGATGTCGTAATTATTGCTGTTCCATTACTCATATATTTTACGTTAATGTTTGTTATTGGATTTTTCTTTACCAAGGCTATGGGAGCAGATTATGATAAAACTGCTTCAGTTGCATTTACAGCAGCAGGTAATAATTTCGAATTGGCAATTGCTGTAGCTATTGCTGTTTTTGGTCTAAATTCTGGACAAGCATTTGCCGGTGTTATAGGACCACTTGTAGAAGTGCCAGCCTTAATACTGCTGGTACGTGTGTCTTTTTGGCTTAGAAAAAAATATTTTTAGTCTATTATTTAGAAAAAAACAAAACACGCTATTTGTATAGTGTTAAATTTTGTTTAACCTTTTCTGTTTTTTGTTAAACATTCCTATCTTTACATTGTAAACATAATACAATGAAAAACAGAAAACTGATAACGCAGGACCAGATTATAAAATGGTATATGGATTATGTAATAATCCATAATAAAAATCCTAAATCGGTTTATGCTTTTGCAAAAGCCAATAATTTCGAAGAACAGAGATTCTACGAATCCTTTTCTTCATTCGTTACGTTAGAACAATCCATTTTCAAAATATTTTTTGATAATGCACATACGGCATTGGAAAAAAATGAGGATTACCTAATTTTCGACGCTAGAAACAAATTATTGAGTTTTTACTTCACGTTTTTCGGAATACTAAATGAAAATAAAAAGTACATAATTTATGTACTAAATAGCCGCTCAACCTCCTTAAATATGCGTAAAACACTAACTCAATTAAAACAGAGATTTATAAGTTACATGGCGTATTTAAATATCGATTCCTTAGAATTTAAACAAGAACAACTGAGCAATCTTCAAAATAGAGGTATAAAAAAATCTGCGTGGCTTCAACTTTTAATTACTATCAAATTTTGGTTAAATGACACCTCACAATCATCTGAAAACACAGATTTATTTATTGAAAAATCTGTCGAAGCAAGTTTTGATCTTATAGATGTGGCACCTTCGAAAAATCTGATTGACCTTGGCAAATTCTTGTTCATGGAAAAAATGTGTATGAATTAACCCTGAATTAAATTCATTAAAAATGAAAACTATTGATAGTATACCTATTACCAAAATGTCAAGAGCCAGTAAGCTAGTATCGACAGGGGCCAAAGTTGGTGTTAATTATTTAAAGTATTATGGCGATAAAATGGTTAATCCTAAAAAAGAGGCCAAAGAGCGTCTTAACCAAAATAACGCAGAGGATATTTATGATGGCCTAAAGAAATTAAAAGGAAGTGCACTCAAAGTGGCACAAATGCTCAGTATGGAAAAAAGCATTTTGCCGCAAGCCTACGTCGAGAAATTTTCTTTATCTCAATTTTCGGTACCACCATTATCGCCACCTCTTGTTATCAAAACTTTTAAAAAATATTTTGGGAAACATCCCGAAGAAATATTCGATACTTTCAACGCAACTTCACTTAATGCTGCAAGCATAGGACAAGTCCATATTGCAGAGAAGAATGGGAATAAATTAGCTGTGAAAATCCAATATCCTGGAGTTGCAGAAAGTATAGTATCAGATTTGGCGATGGTAAAACCCATCGCAATTAAGTTGTTTAATATCAAAGGAACAGATTCTGATAAGTATTTTAAAGAAGTCGAAAATAAGCTTTCAGAAGAGACAAACTATACATTAGAAATTGAACAAAGTAAAACTGTAACTGAGGCTTGCAAGCACATACCCAATTTAAAGTTCCCAAAATATTACGAAGAATTTTCTTCAGAACGTATTATAGCTATGGATTATATGAGCGGTGAACACCTTTCAGAATTTGTGGCTTACAATTCAAATAAAAATGTCTCTAACCAACTTGGTCAAGCCTTATGGGATTTCTATATGTTTCAAATTCATAAATTAAAGAAAGTTCATGCAGATCCGCACCCAGGGAACTTTCTTGTTTCTGACGAAGGAGATTTAATTGCCCTCGATTTTGGTTGTATGAAATCAATACCAGAAAAGTTTTATAAACCATACTTTGAGTTATCAAACAAAGACTGTATTGATAATCCTGAAGCATTCGTACAAAAATTGTTCGAGCTGGAAATCCTAAGAAAAGATGATTCGCAAGAGGAAATAACATTTTTCTCCACCATGTTTCATGAACTGTTAAGTTTATTCACGCAACCATTTCAATCAGAGGAATTTGATTTTTCAGATCCATCATTTTTTAATAAAGTTGGGGAAATGGGACACAAATACGCTAAGAGCACAGAATTGAGAAACATGAATGGCAATAGAGGTTCTAAACATTTTATTTATATCAACAGGACGTTTTTTGGATTGTATAATTTAATGTTCGATCTAAAAGCTGAAAATATTAAAATTAACAACTTTATTAATTTATAGTATGGCGCAGTTTAGTTTAGAGGATATTAACCAAATGCATCACTTATATCGTATCAATTTAATAAACAGTTGTAGCGGTTATAAATCGGCCAACTTAATTGGTACAAAGGACGACATAGGCACTTCAAATGTCGCTGTTTTCAGTTCGATAACACATTTGGGTTCCAATCCAGGACTTTTAGGTTTCTTTTTGAGACCAACTTCAGCTATCAGAAATACTTACGATAACATTAAAAAAACTGGTAAATACACTCTAAATCACATTCATGAAGCGATTTTGAAAGACGCACATCATACGTCTGCAAAATACGACTCATCCATTTCTGAATTTGATGTAACGGCTTTGCAAGAAGAATATAAAGATAATTTCATAGCACCATTTGTAAAGGGATGTCCAATTCAATTAGCCATGAGTTATGTTGAGGAATATCCTATAAAAGCCAACAATACGATTCTTCTTATTGGTAAAATTGAGAAACTTTATGTGCCAGACAATTTACTGGAAAAGGATGGTTTCATTAACTTATCTAAAGGAAAAGTAGCCACCATAAATGGATTAGATGGCTACGCTGTTCCCAATCTAAAAACACGATTAGAATATCAACGTCCAAAAACTGAATTTATAATTCCTAATGACTAATGCGAATATTAATTACAGGTACAACAGGCTATATTGCCAAACGACTAGCACTTCAGCTTCTTGAAGCTAGGCACGAGCTTGTATGTTGTGTCCGTGATCTCAATCGTATTCCTCATGAGATGGAAGATCATCCTTTTTGTTCTTTTGTAAAGATGGATTTTTTAAGTCCAGAACCCAATAAAATACCAAAAGAAATTGATGTTGCTTATTACCTAATTCATTCTATGGCAACAGATGCAAATGATTTTGAAGCTTTAGAACGTCAATGTGCCTTAAACTTCAAGCGTCTTGTTGCTGCTACTAGCTGTAAACAGGTCATCTATTTAAGTGGAATTGTTAATGATGATTCATTGTCTAAACATTTAAAATCGAGATTACAAGTTGAAGAAACTTTAAAATCTAATGCTTTTGCCTTAACAACATTTAGAGCTGGTATTATTGTAGGAAGTGGTAGTGCCTCATTTGAAATTATAAGAGATATCGTTGAGAAATTACCTGTTATGATTACACCAAAATGGTTAGACACAAAAACTCAACCTATAGGTATTAGAGATGTTCTCACCTATATATCTGGCGCTTTAGGTAAAAAAGAACTCTATAATAATTCGTACGATATTTTTGGTCCAGAAATTCTAACCTACAAAGAAATGTTATTACAATTTGCAGAGGTACGTGGTTTAAAACGCTATATCTACGCCTTACCTGTCCTCACCCCAAAACTATCTTCGTATTGGTTATATTTTGTAACGTCTACATCATTTCAATTGGCACAAGCCTTAGTGGATAGCATGAAGGTTGAAGTGATAGGGAAACCTAGTGATATTAATAATCATATTAATATTAACCCCATGAATTATAAGACAGCCGTAGATTTAGCGTTTCAGCGAATTCAGCAAAACTCGGTCGTCTCTAGCTGGAAAGATGCTGTAAGTAGTGGTGTCTTTAAAGATCAGTTATCAAAGCATATTGAACTACCTCAGTATGGATGTTTTAAAGATGTACGCTCAAAACAAATACAAGACGAAGAATTTACAATAAATCAAATTTGGGGTATTGGTGGTCGTAACGGCTGGTATAGTTTTAACGGATTATGGAAGCTTAGAGGTTATGTAGATAAACTCTTTGGTGGTGTTGGTTTAAGACGTGGCAGAACTCATGAAACAAATTTAGAAGCCGGTGACCCATTAGACTTTTGGCGTGTACTATTAGCAGATAAAAAAGAAAAACGCGTATTGCTTTTTGCCGAAATGAAATTACCCGGTGAAGCTTGGTTAGAATTTAAAATTATTAAAGATAGATTATACCAACGTGCCGTCTTTAGACCTAAAGGAGTTTGGGGACGTTTGTATTGGTTTTCCGTTTTACCATTTCATGCTTTTATTTTTAAAGGCATGTTAAATGCACTTATTGAGAAAAAATGAAAGGTGTAAAAAAACAACATCTACCAGAAAAAACATGCCTTGTCTGTCAACGTCCATTTACTTGGCGAAAAAAATGGGCAAAGGATTGGGACAACATAAAGTATTGTAGCGAAAGATGCAGAAAAAACAAGATAAAGTAAATTTAGTTTGGTTTAGAAATGACCTAAGGACTACTGATAATGCTGTTTTAGCGGAAGCTTGTGTAAATGGTAATAAGGTTGTTGCTGTTTATTGCTTTGACCCTAGACATTTTAAAGTCAATTCATTTGGCTTTAAAAAAACGGAAAAATTTAGAGCTAAATTCTTAATCGAATCCGTAGCGAATTTAAAATCACAACTCAACATACTAAACATTGACTTACTAATATATCAAGAATTACCAGAAACCGTAATTTCTAATTTATGTGATTCTTATAATGTTGAGAACATCTATCTTCAAAAGGAATGGACACAAGAGGAAATAGAGATAGAACAATGTGTAAAATCAAAAGTTAGACATAGCAATTGGCATCACATTCACAATCAATTCTTATTCCATCCAGAAGATATAATTTTTGATATTGCTAAAACACCTCAAGTATTTACTGTATTCAGAAAAAAGTGTGAAAAGTATTTAGAAATACGAGAAGAAGCCATAGTTAAAAAACAGTCTTTCGAGAACAGGTTAGAAAACAATACCACAATCCCAAATCTATCTGACTTAGGATTTGAAAATTTTGAAAAACATCCACATACAGCATTTCCATTTATTGGTGGTGAAACTGAGGCAATAAAACGACTAAACGATTATTTCTTCAACACTAAGAAATTAGCTTTTTACAAAAAAACAAGAAATGGATTGGTAGGTATTGACTACAGCTCTAAGTTTTCACCTTGGTTGGCTAATGGCAGTATTTCTGCAAGAACGATTTACCGGAATGTGAAGCAATTTGAAAAAGACCATTTTAAAAACCAATCGACCTATTGGCTCATTTTCGAGCTCATTTGGCGCGATTATTTTAAATATGTGTCTATGAAGCATGGTAACCAAATCTTTAAGCTTGAAGGCATTCTAAACAAGGATTATAAATGGTCTACAAATCAGTCTCATATTAGTAAATGGATTGATGGTGAAACACCTTCAGATTTTATAAATGCAAATATGATTGAGCTAAGAGAAACGGGTTGGATGAGTAATAGAGGACGCCAAAACGTAGCTTCGTATTTCGCTAAAGAACTAGAACTCGATTGGCGTATTGGCGCATCGTATTTCGAAGCTTTATTAATCGATTATGATGTACACAGCAATTATGGTAACTGGATGTATGTTGCTGGTGTTGGTAATGATCCAAGAGACAGAAAATTTAATGTACAACTTCAATCAAAACACTACGATGCTAACGGCAAATATCGTAAGCTTTGGTTACAACCAAGTTTATTTTAGTTTATGAAAGAAGCAGCACTTATTTTTCCGAATCAATTATTCAAGAACTCGCCAATTCTCGATTTAGATTGCGACATCTATATCGTAGAAGAGTTTTTATTCTTTAAGCAGTATAAATTTCACAAACAAAAGATTGCTTTTCATCGTGCCACAATGAAAGCCTATCAAAAGTATATAGTATCAAAAGAAAAGTCTACCAAGTACATTGATGCAATTACAGATTTATGTGATGTGAGGCAACTCATTCCGCAATTAAGTAATGAAGGCATTGAGACAATTCATATAATTGACCCAACGGATGATTGGTTAAAAAAACATATTAACTCAGTTTCAAAACACTTAGAAATACATTGGTTTGAAAATCCATTATTTATAAATTCAAAGGAAGAACTGAGTTCATTTTTTAAACGCACAAAAAAGAAATTTTTTCAAACGTCATTCTACAAACAGCAACGAAAAGAAAGGGATATCCTCATGGTTGGTGGAGAACCCGAAGGTGGTAAATGGACCTACGATGCAGATAACCGTAAAAAATACCCAAAGGACAAAACACCACCAAATATTCAATTTCCTGATAAAACGGACTACCATATAGAAGCCGAAGATTATGTAAACATCAGTTTTTCGGAACATTATGGGCAACTGACAGACGTTTCAATCTATCCGATAGATTATGAAGCATCAGAAGATTGGTTTGATCAGTTTCTAAAAATTCGATTCCATGAATTTGGTATATATGAAGACGCTATTGTAAAAGAAGAACACTTCTTAAATCATAGCATCCTCTCACCCCTTATTAATGTTGGATTACTCGACCCATTAGAGGTTATTAAAAAAGCCATCTCCTACGCTAAAAAAAATGCTGTGCCATTAAATTCTTTAGAAGGATTTGTACGTCAGATTTTAGGATGGCGCGAATTTATACGAGGCGTTTATGAAGCCAAAGGTACAGAAGAACGCACTACGAATTTTTGGAAATTCTCTCGTAAAATACCAGCTTCTTTTTATAATGGTACCACAGGCATCAAACCCGTTGACGATGTTATTAAGAAAGTATTAAAAACAGGTTATGCTCATCATATCGAACGCTTAATGATTTTAGGCAATTTTATGGTGCTATGTGAGTTTGACCCAGATGACGTCTACCAGTGGTTTATGGAATTATTTATTGATTCTTACGATTGGGTAATGGTACCAAACGTATATGGTATGAGCTTATATGCAGATGGTGGTCTAATGTCTACAAAACCATATATAAGTAGCAGTAACTATATCATGAAAATGAGTAATTATTCTAAAGCCGATTGGCAACCAACTTGGGACGGTTTGTTTTGGACCTTTATGGATAAACATAGAGAGTTCTTTTTAAGCAACCCGAGATTAGGGATGCTGATAAGAACTTTTGACAAAATGAAACAAGAAACAAAAGAAAACCATTTTAAAAACGCCAAAGCGTTTTTTAAAATTTTGGATAATGAGCAATAGAGAATCTATAAATGTTGTTTGGTTAAAACGCGATTTAAGACTTCAAGATAATGAAGCTATCACTAATGCCTTAAAATCAGGGAAACGAACACTTATACTCTATGTTTTTGAGCACATAGTACTTAAAGATGTGCACTACAGTGAACGACATTTTAATTTTATAAAAGAATCCCTTAAAGACATAAATGCGCAACTTAAAACCTGTAACACCAAGGTGTTTACGGTAACTAGCGATATACAAAGTGCGTTTAATTTAATACAAGAATTTTACAAAATAGACACCATGTACTCTCATGTAGAAACGGGTTTACTGGCTACTTACAATAGAGACAAAGAACTTACTAGGTATTGTAGAAACAATCTTATAACATGGTTAGAAAATAAAAACAATGGTGTTGAACGTGGCCTGGTTGATAGAGAAGACTGGTTTGAAAACTGGGAAACCTATATGTCTCAGAATCTTGAGGTTTTTCAACCCAAAGACAAGCAATTATTAAATCTTTCTGAGGTTGAAGAATTAGAAACCGTTTTTACTTTAACAGACCTAGATACACCAGATGACACAAGTTTTCAAAAAGGTGGAACTGCAATGGGCTGGCGCTATGCCAATTCCTTTTTTAAAGATAGGCATCAAGATTACATGTTCAACATCTCTAAACCTGAAGCATCACGAAGCAGTTGCAGCAGAATTTCACCCTACATCGCTTGGGGAAATTTATCGATACGGCAAGTGTTTCAAAAAGGAAAAGCCCTTAAATCTGAGTCTAAAGACAAAAGACATATCGCAGCGTTTTTATCCAGATTACGATGGCAGGCGCATTTCATACAAAAATTTGAAATGGAACATACAATGGAAAACGCCAGTGTAAATAAAGGCTATCATAAATTAAAGAAAAGTATTTCTGAATCCTACCAAAAAGCATGGAGAGATGGTCAAACTGGTTTTCCATTAGTAGACGCCAGTATGCGATGTTTAAATGAAACAGGTTATATTAATTTTAGAATGCGTGCCATGTTGGCTTCTTTTTTTACACATATTTTATGGCAACCTTGGCAGTCGGCCACGACACACCTTTCTCAACAGTTTCTGGATTTTGAACCCGGTATTCACTTTCCGCAATTACAAATGCAAGCCGGAGAAACCGGAATCAATAATCTAAGAATATACAATCCAGTAGCCAATAGCCTTAAGCACGACCCTGATGCTATATTCATAAGAAAATGGGTGCCAGAATTAGCTAATCTAGATACACCTTTTGTGCATAAACCTTATCTAATGACAGCAATGGAACAGGCCTTTTATAGTTTTAAACTTGGTGAGGATTACCCTGAGCCTATCGTAGATATTAAGACTAATCGTAAGTATGCTAGCGAAATACTATGGAACATGAAAAAAGATCCTGACGTGGTACGTGAAAGTTTTCGCATTCTCAAACGACATACTATAGGCAACAGAAAACGTATGCTCAATAGTGATTAAAAGACGTATGGATACTAATTTTCCTTACAATCATAAATCTCTGTTAATTTTGTTTAAGTTTTTTTATTAAACATTAAACAATATATATCTTTATAGTGTTATGATTTTAAATACAACACATCACAATCCTGAAGATAAACAAATAATATCCGATTTGGTGGGTGAGTCATTTACTTTGGTACAGAAATTTAAATTAAAAGGCATAGGATCTAAGCGCATGATTATCAGAGAGTTTAGTCCTAACATGAAAGCTATGACTAATAAAGTGGCTGATATCAATTATGCAAATATTGAGTTACGTCCCAAAGGTATTTTGGTAAGAATTAATCAAGGTTTAAAAAACTTTACCTGGATAATTCCTTTTTACCATCTTGTGCTTTACAAAACGAATGGATTGAGCATACATGCGCAAGGAAAATTTATTCATTTTAAAAATAACATGACGCTGAAAGAAAATAAAAAATTTTTTGATAAGGTACTAGACCAAAAAGTGAAATATGATATGGAATATACTTTACCAATGTTTATATGATATTAGAATTAAAGGATGTGGATCGCATTATTGAAATGGCTTGGGAAGACAGAACCCCTTTTGAAGCAATTACATTTCAGTTTGGTTTAAAAGAGCAAGAGGTCATTACCCTAATGCGACGGGAGATGAAGCCAAGTAGTTTTAGAATGTGGAGAGAACGCGTACAAGGAAGAGCTACTAAGCATAGAAAAAAAAGAAAGTTTGACAAAGGCAGATTTAAATGCACACGTCAAAGAACAATAACAAACAACTCCATTTCAAAACGTTAACTCGTGCTTTGATTTAAGTGTGGAGTACTTAAAGACAGCACACTAAAAAGACTCTATGAAAACAGAAACAATATCCAAAACAAATGGTTTTAAACTCAAAGGTTTCAACCACGAAGACATAGGTGATGATCATTTATTTACAAGTATAGACACACCAATGAAGCCAAATGCTTTTGAGATGTCTAATCAAGAAAAAAAGGAACGCATATCAATATTATTCACAGAAATTATGGATGTGCTCGGCCTAGATTTGACTGACGATTCTTTACAAGGAACACCAAACCGTGTCGCAAAAATGTACGTTGAAGAAATTTTTTCAGGTTTAAATCCTGATAATAAGCCAAAAATTGCGTTATTTGATAACAAATACCAATACAATCAGATGCTTGTGGAAAAGAACATTACGTTCTATTCCAATTGTGAACATCATTTTGTACCGATAATCGGTAAAGCTCATATTGCTTATAAATCGTCTGGAAAAGTAATTGGGCTGTCAAAGTTAAACCGTATTGTTCAGTACTACGCTAAACGACCTCAAGTTCAGGAGCGTTTAACAAATCAAATTGCGAATGAACTAAGAACTGTATTAGAAACAGAAGATGTGGCTGTTATTATTGATGCCAAACATCTTTGCGTTTCTTCTAGAGGTGTACAAGACGATACATCAGCGACGATAACAACATATTACGGAGGTGAGTTCAATACAGCCTCAAAAATTTCAGAATTGCAAAATTATTTAAATAATTAAGAGATGGAAATACTCAAAAAAGCGATAGAATTTGAAAACAAAAAGTTTTCTTTCAAAACTACAAGTGATAGAATTGTAGCTGCAAGAGAAGCAAAAGACATAATCTTAGCAGTTAACGAAGTATATAAAAAAGATAAAGACAGTGACTTAATGGACTTAATGAAACGTCTTACTGTTATTAAACAAAAGATTGAAAAGCGTCTTAAAGGGCGTCCTTTAACGGCTTCTTAAGTTATGAGCAGATTAATAGTAATTGGAGGAAGTAAAGGCATTGGGAATGCTATTGTCTCATCTTTGCTCTCGGCTTATGACGAAGTTGTAAATATCAGCAGAACATCACCAGAACATCAGCATAATAATCTAAAACATTACAATTGTGATGTCATAAACGATAATTTGCCTGAAATAGAATCTGCAGATGGCTTGGTTTATTGCCCTGGCAGCATAAATCTTAAACCTATTAACAGATTAAGTATAGATGATTTCAAAAATGATTTTGAAATCAATGTCCTAGGGGCAGTTAAATCCATTAAACATTATTTACCTGCTTTAAAAAAAGGCCATAAACCATCAATTTTACTTTTTAGTACTGTGGCCTCAAAACTGGGTATGCCTTTTCATGCAAGTGTAGCGGCATCAAAATCTGCAGTGGAAGGATTAACGAAGTCATTAGGTGCAGAATTAGCGCCAACAATTCGAGTTAATGCGATAGCACCAACTGTGACAGATACACAGTTAGCGTCAAAATTACTACGCAACGAAAGGATGATTGACAACATGAATGAACGTCATCCATTAAAAAAATATTTACATCCGCAAGAAGTGGCAGAAATGGCCGGATTTTTACTTTCAGAAAAAGCAGCATCTATGTCTGGTCAGATTTTCGAAATGGATTGTGGTATTGTAAGCTTCAAAATTTAAGTTATGAATCCATTAAAAGCATTTGTAGGTACATTGAGAAAAACTGAAAAACATATGGGCGATAATATTAGACAGTCCATCTACGGTATAAAAATTAATAGTTTACAAGGAAAACCTATTAATTTATCAGATTTTAAAAATAAAAAAATACTCTTCGTTAATGTAGCCTCCAAATGTGGATTTACGCCACAATACAAACAATTACAGCAGCTTCATGAGATTTATAAAGAGAATTTAGTAATAATCGGTGTGCCTTGTAATCAATTTGGAAAGCAAGAACCCGGAAATTCGGATGATATACAAGAATTTTGTGAAATCAATTATGGAGTGTCCTTTTTAATTACTGAAAAGATTGATGTCAAAGGAAATGGGCAGCATCCACTATACCAATGGCTAACAAAAAAGTCGATTAACGGTAAGCAAAATTCATCAGTAAAATGGAATTTTCAGAAATATTTGGTGGATGAAAACGGTGCATTTTTAGATTATTTTTATTCAATTACTAAACCAACTAGTTCAAGGATTACTACTCACTTAAAAAAATAAATATGTTTGGATTTTTTAAAAAAACATCAGAATTAGACAAGCTTCAACAGCAATACGAAAAACTGATGTCTGATTGGCATAAACTCTCAACTACTAATCGTTCAGAAAGTGATAAGAAGTATGCTGAAGCTGAAAAAATTGTGGCACAAATCGAGATTTTAAAACAAAATTAAATTGAAAAAAGCCTATCTGCTTATACTATTCCTGGCCATTAATTTTGGGGGATTAGCCTTAGGAGGTTATTTAATGGACAATGGGCCGACTTCAGAATGGTATACAAATCTTAATCAAGCACCTTGGACACCAGCAGGCTGGGTTTTTGGGGCTGCATGGACAATAATAATGATTTGTTTTTCCATCTATCTTGCTTTTCTTTTCGACATTAGAAAATCTAAATTTGTAATAACTACTTACTGCATAGCAGTTTTACTCAATATATTCTGGAATTACATTTTCTTCAATCAGCATTTAACAGGTATTGCTTTGTTTATTATTATAAGTTTAACCTTAGTTATCTTCTATTTCTTTATAAGTTTTGGGGATGAAAAACTAAGTAAAATGAAGTATTTATTGCTGCCATATATTGCATGGCTTTGCATTGCAACCTCGTTAAATGGATATATTGTTTTTAATAATTAATGCAGTTTTTTAAATATTATTATACATGAAAATTTATACACTGCACAAAAAACAGAATTTACCAATCTCTGTTGAAAAAGCCTGGGAATTTTTATCGAGTCCAGCAAATTTAAAAACCATTACACCAGATTATATGGGTTTTCATATACTGTCTGGGGCAACCAAGCCTATGTTCCCTGGCCAGATTATTCAATACATTGTAACACCAATTTTAGGAATAAAAACAAAATGGGTAACTGAGATTACACACGTCAAGGACAAAGAATACTTTGTTGATGAGCAGCGCTTTGGGCCATATGCTTTATGGCATCACAAACACTTCATAAATGAGATTGAAGGCGGTATCGAAATGGAAGACATCATTGATTACAAATTACCAATGGGAATTTTAGGACAAATGGTTCATCCTTTTATAGTAAAGCCGAAACTAGAAGAGATTTTTAGATACAGAACAGAAAAACTGGAAGAATTATTCGGTACATTTTAAAATGAGTAACACAGTCAATATATTCTGGTTTAGAAGAGATCTAAGATTAAATGATAATGTAGGGTTTTACAATGCATTAAAATCCAAGCATTCTGTTGTTCCAATATTTATCTTCGACCCAGACATACTTAACAAATTTCCCAAAGACGATCCTCGTGTAACTTTTATCTATCAATCACTTCAAAAAATGAGGCAATCTCTTCTAGATAAATATGGAAGTAGTATTGCAATGTATTTTGGGAGACCTGAAGACATTTTCAAGCGACTAATAAAAGATTATAAGGTCAATTCTGTGTACACTAACCACGATTACGAACCTTATGCAACAGCGCGAGATACAAAAATAGAACTGTTACTAGCTGAGCATAACATTGAATTCAAAACCTTTAAAGACCATGTAATTTTTGAAAAATCTGAAATTGTAAAAAAGGATGGCGAACCATATAAGGTATATACACCATATATGAGAAAATGGAAAGAAAAATTTAAAGCCTTAGATTTTAAATGCTATGTCACAGAAGCACATTTTAATAATCTTATTAAAGATTCGGAATTACCCAACTTGAGCTTATCTGAGATTGGTTTTTTAAAGTCGCCTCAAGAAATTAAACCCTACAAAATATCACCAAGTTTAATACAACAATATGAAGACACAAGGAATTTTCCAGCAAAAGATTCTACTTCTCGTCTAGGCATCCATTTACGTTTTGGAACAGTTAGTATTCGAAAAATGATTGAAAAAGCTATTGCTGAAACCAATGAGATATTTTGGCAAGAGCTGATATGGCGTGAGTTTTTTATACAAATACTTTGGCATTATCCATATTCGAAAGACAATGCATTTAAACCAAAATATGATAGAATCCAATGGAGAAATAATGAAGATGAATTTAAAAAATGGTGCGATGGACAAACGGGTTACCCTTTAGTTGATGCAGGAATGCGTCAACTCAATAAAACTGGATTTATGCACAATCGTGTACGTATGTTGGCTGCTAGTTTTCTTTGCAAACATTTACTAATAGATTGGCGTTGGGGAGAGGCTTATTTTGCAGAAAAATTACACGATTACGAAATGGCAAGTAATGTTGGAAATTGGCAATGGGTTGCAGGATGCGGTGTAGATGCTGCCCCTTATTTTAGAATTTTTAATCCTACCACTCAGATACAAAAATTTGATAAAAATCTTGACTATATTAAAAAATGGGTACCTGAATATCAGGAACTCACATATCCTTTACCAATTGTTGATCATAAATCTGCTAGAGAACGTTGTTTAAACACCTATAAATCCGCTATTAGTTAACACAACAATGGTTGATAATTTATTTTTTTAACACTTTAATACAATAATATTAATTTTGTTGCGTTACTTAATGTCAAGACGTTTAAGATCTTACAAAAAATAACCATTTCAAAAACAATTTATAAAAGCTCTGATTAGTCATCAGAGCTTTTACTTTTGGCAAAACAAAACACTTATATTATTTTGAATTATGTACACATAGTTTCCCTAAACTCATTGCACTAATTTTAAAACAAAAAAACACATATACTACGGATGTTGCCATAAAACGAGAAGAAATGTGCGATCGCGTCCAGAATTTTCAATACATTATTGAACGCTATGCAGATAATTTGATTGGTAATGTCATGTCTGAAACACCAAGTAAAAACGTTTCTGAAAAGCAAAAGGTTTGGAAATAAAAACAACGATTGGTTAGCTAATGTAGCAGGAATTTCACCACAAAGATGACGTTTGATGTTACGTTCAAAGGTTGATGAGGACAGCAAAGAGCGGAACTGGCAGTTTTTGAAGTTAAGGATGGTAAAATTGTAAACGAATAGTTTTTCTATACCATGGAATAATTAAGTATATGTGTATAAAGCATAAAAGTTCTTGTTAATCAATTTAACAAAAACTTTACACTTTTAATATATATTGAGCTGAACTTGCTCTATATTCTAATTTCCTTCTAAACGTTCAATTTTAGCTCCTATAGCTCTTAAACGTTCGTCAATATTTTCGTAACCACGATCAATTTGTTCAATATTATGAATAATTGAGGTCCCTTTTGCAGATAATGCTGCAATTAATAATGAAACACCAGCCCTAATATCCGGAGAAGTCATTGTTGTTGCTTTTAATGACGATTTAAAATCATGACCAATAACGGTAGCTCTATGTGGATCACAAAGAATAATCTTAGCTCCCATATCGATTAGTTTATCCACAAAGAACAAACGACTCTCAAACATCTTTTGGTGTACAATAGCACTTCCTCTTGCCTGTGTTAAAACCGTTAGTATAATACTCAATAAATCTGGAGTAAATCCAGGCCAAGGTGCATCTGCAATTGTTAAAATAGAACCATCAATAAAATTTTGGACTTCATAGCCATTAATATGAGCCGGAATATGAATATCATCTCCTATACGCTCAATATTAATTCCTATTTTTCTAAATACATCAGGAATCAATCCTAAATCATCCCAGCTTACATTTGTAATTGTTAGTTCACTTTTGGTCATAGCAGCTAATCCAATCCAGCTACCTATCTCAATCATATCTGGTAACATTCTATGTTCAGTTCCTCCTAAAGAATCCACTCCTTCAATAATTAACATATTAGAACCAACACCAGAAATTTTTGCTCCCATGCGATTCAGCATTTTACATAACTGCTGTAAATAAGGTTCGCATGCCGCATTATATATAGTTGTTGTACCTTCTGCCAAAACCGCAGCCATTACAATATTTGCAGTACCCGTTACAGAGGCTTCATCTAAAAGCATATACGTACCTTTTAACTTCTTAGCTTCTACACCATAGAACAAATCATCTCTATTATATCGAAATTTAGCACCAAGATTTATAAATCCTTCGAAGTGAGTATCTAAACGGCGGCGACCAATTTTATCACCACCAGGTTTTGGAATGTATCCTTTTCCAAAACGCGATAATAATGGTCCTACAATCATAATAGAACCTCTAAGACCCTTCCCGTCCTCTTTAAACTCAGCCGATTCCAAATATTTTAAATTAACCTCGTCTGCTTTAAATGAATATGACCCTTTGCCTAGTTTTTTAATTTTGACACCAAGTTTTTTCAATAAAGCAATAAGTTTATTGACATCGATAATATCTGGGATATTGTCTATCTTAATTTCTTCTGCAGTCAATAATACTGCACATAAAATCTGTAATGCTTCGTTTTTTGCTCCTTGAGGTTGAATTTCCCCCTTTAACTGATGACCTCCTTCAATTTTAAATGTACTCATACGTTGTTAATAACGTTTTCTATTACTAGAATATTTTTTCTTGTTTGAAGTATTCTTTTTATTAGTACCACCTTTGCCACCATATTTAGATTTAGTGCGCATTAAACTAGAAGATTCACTCAACGGTTCATCACTGTTTTTAAGATCTAATTTACCATTAGAAAGCTCATATAAGTGATTAAAAATTACAGCGTCTTCTACAGTGTCTTTATTCCAATTAAGG
>ERZ1048872.760-NODE-760-length-32169-cov-5.113128_pt1 | contig 32169 bp, 32 predicted proteins | sample MGYA00383100_ERZ1048872 | MGnify/ENA primary metagenome ERZ1048872 (study PRJEB29581, sample SAMEA5548370) | metagenome | biome: marine; feature: coastal; material: water | depth 50 m | study: Short-term variability in the microbial, nano- and picoplankton...
GACAAGTACCATGAGCCATGAGCTCACTCCCTTAGATAATTGGAAGTCCGTTGTAACAATACTGGGAATGATTGAGTCCCTCAAGCTTGACATAGATGGAGTTATGTCTGAACTTCAGAGCTTACAGCTTTCGGATAACAGTAAAATTGGGTGATCTATTGTATAGGGATTTAAAAGAAAAATTCATGTTTTCCATAAATACCTTAGCTTCCTCCTTCTTAAATTGTAAACCTAGCTTTGCACTGACGTTGCACATTTTTTCTAAAAAATCCTTCGGGAAAGTTTGATTTACTTCCATGGTATCGTAGCTTGGGTCAAGCTTTTTAGATTTATAGTAAAAGATTATTTGCTGCATAAATCTCTTCTCATCGGCATCGAAATCATTTGAATTTTTCGAATAATTGGCGGCCTCAATGAGGTAGTCAAAATAGGCGTTCCACACACATTTTTTTGTGATATTCTAAATCTTAAAATCAATTAATTCGCACATAATTAAATTATTTCTGGATGGTTTTACAATTATAAGCAAAGGTTTTCATATTTCTTAAATTAAACAAAATATTAAGAACTGATATGTTTTTAGTCTTCTTTTAAATTATAGTCCTTAGATAAGCCATATTTAATTTTTAATAAGCTTTCCATCATTCCTAATGAGCAAGAAACAAAAATTTAGTAGAATCAACATGATATCCTAAAGCATTAATCCACAATTAAGCATAACTCGCCTCGGTGATTACTCCTTTTTTTTGTTAATTTGCGACCAAATCAGATATAAATGAATTTAATTATACCAATGGCTGGAGTTGGCAAGCGCATGAGACCGCATACACTAACTGTTCCTAAACCATTAGTCCCTGTTGCAGGAAAGCCTATTGTACATTGGCTAATCGAAGATATTGCTACGGTATGTGGCGAGGATATTGAGGAAATTGGATTTATCATTGGAGATATTGATGATGAGGCCATAGCCAATCTTCTTAAAATTGCTGAAGGAATAGGAGCCAAAGGAAAAATTTTCCGACAGGAGGAAGCCCTGGGAACGGCCCATGCCATTATGTGTGCCGAAGATTGCCTCAAAGGGGATGTAATTGTTGCTTTTGCTGATACCTTGTTCAAAGCAGAGTTTGATTTAGATAAAACTGCAGATGGAGTGGTTTGGGTTCATAAAGTAGAAGACCCAAGTGCTTTTGGAGTGGTCAAGCTAAATGAAGAAGGGCATATTTCAGAATTTATTGAAAAACCGAAAGAGTTTATTACTGACCTTGCAATTATTGGAATATATTATTTTAAAGATGGTGAAAACCTTCGTAACGAATTAGCCTACTTATTGGATAACAATATCAAGGATGGTGGAGAATTTCAATTGACGAATGCTTTAGAAAACATGAGAGCAAAAGGAAAACTATTCGCTACCGGAGAAGTGAAGGAATGGTGGGATTGCGGGAACAAAAACGCCACGGTTTACACCAATCAAAGAGTATTGCAAACAAAGGCCAATCAATTTAAGATAAATCAGTCTAAATACTCCAATGCAACAACTATTATTGAGCCTTGCTATATCGGAAAAAATGTGGATATTATAGGAAGTACAGTTGGGCCTAATGTATCCATTGGAGATAATTCTGTAATTCTTAACTCAACGATTGAGAACTCTATCATCCAAAATGAAACAACCATAAAAAATATTAATTTTAAAAATAGTATGGTTGGTAATTTTGTAACTTTGGATGGAAACGCTCAAGAGTTTAGTTTTGGTGATTACAGCACTCAAGAATAGAACTACCCTATTTCTCCTAATGATATTTATTATCCTAGGAAACTCCTGTAAGTCTAATAAGGCTGTAATAACAACTGCTGCCTCTCCTAAACAATTTGCTCAGAGAGACTATTCGCTTTTTTTTAAGGCTGAACGCTTTTATCAAAATGGGAAATATTCGCAAAGCAGAGAAATATATAGAAAATTAAGCAGCATATTTACTGATTCCTCAGGTATTTGGGCACGCATAGCCAATTGTTATGCCAAGCAAAATGACTTTTCACAGGCCCTATTAACCTTAGATACAGCATTAAATAAGGAGTCAAGGAATACCGATTATTTGCATTTAAAAGCCTTATGGCTTGCTAAAAATAGCCGGAACGAAGAGGCGGCAAATGCATATTTAAAGTTAAGTTCAAAAAATACTAAAAGCTGGTCTTTGGTAGAAGACGCTGCCAGAACAAGTTATAATGGTGGAAACCACGCTCAGCTTATAGAAATCTGCGACACTTGGACCACGCGCTTTGGCCTCAACGATCGGGTGGCATTTTATTATATGCATGCCTATGAAAAACAAAACGACACGGCTAAAATAATGCGCTTATTAAATCAATTAGAAACGAAGTATCCGGATAGAATGCGTTACGGAAAAAAAAGATTAAGCTTCCTTTCCACTAAGGGGTATTACACACAAGCTTCTTTAATAGGCAAATCTGTTTATAAGAACTTTCCAAATGATAATATGGTAGTAAGTGATTATCTCAAAGCATGTTTTTTTGCTGAAAATTGGGAAGAAGCGATGCGCATACTTGAAGATATTTCTCAAAATAAAATACTTGCTGCCGAGACTGCTAAGAATGGGTTTCTTCTTTTAGGAAGGGAAAAAGAACTGTTTCCAGCCTTTGATCGCTTATTAGACTCAGCCAACCAAACGTATGGTGGGCGATCTACTTGGGATTTGTTTTACGGTGATCATATTTCAAAAACCGGGGATAACTCCCTTAAGATACAACTCTTAAAAAAAACAGTTGAGGAGCAACCCAGTAATATACAGCAATGGGAAACACTTTTACAATTGCTTTACTTTACATCAGATATTGAATTAAAAGACTATGTCATGGAGTTTACGGAATTATACCCTTTTATGAATATTGGAAAATTATATTATACTGCTGCAGGTATTGAGCCACAACTTATCATTGGTGCTATCCAAGATGAGTATCTGAGTGCAATCACTTCGCATACTCTTTGGAAAAAAGAGAACAAAAAAACGGAGGCCTTACGCTTATTAGAAAAGGAATGTATGGATACGCGCAACCCCATTATCCTAATATGGATGCATCAATTGGCTGCCGGTCTAAATAAAACTATAGATGCTCAAAAATACTTAAAAAAGGCTCTTAAAAATGGAGCAATTATTGAATAATAGATACCATGAAAAAATTTATCTTTTGCCTTATCGCGACTTCGTTATTTGTTACGAATTGCGGGCTCTTTAAAAATAAGAAGCAAGAAGCGTTGACTTTAAATACCCCTAAACTTAACAAGAACTGGACTTATTTATCCGCCCGATTGGATGCAAAAACGCAGATCCAGGGATCTAATCAAACTTTGGGAATTAGCTTGAGAATGAAGAAGGATTCTATCACTTGGTTCTCCGTATCAGCAATGTTTGGGATACAAGTGGCAAAAGGCTTGATGACTGCAGATAGTATTTGGCTCCTTAATAAATTTAGTAAGGAATACTATGCCATGAGCATGGATGATATTTCAAAGCTTTCCGGTGCTGAAGTCAATTTAAGTCAATTGCAAAATGCGCTAGTTGGAGCTTCAATTTTTGATCCTCCAACAGAATATATCAAAGACTCAATAGGGTATATGGGCATTCAAGATGTTTTCAGTAATTTCATTCAATTACACACGAATAACTCCATAGCTAGAAGTACGTTGACCAAAAGCGAAAATAAAGACACCATGCATTTTGAGTACCGTTTGCAACTAGATGCAGGTTCGTTTTGGGTTCCCGAGAATATTGCAATAAATGGCAAGAGTGATAAAAAAAACATACACATCGATTTAAAGTATAAAACTGTAAATGACAATTTAATAACTTCGTTTCCGTTCGTAATACCAAGCGGATATAGGAAGAGATGATTAAAAAACCCGTAAAATTTTTCTTTTTTATTATTGCCTTTGGGCTGACTGCTAACCTCACTGCTCAAAGCAAATCTGCATTAGAAAAGAAAAGAAAACGTCTGGAAAATGATATTGCTTTTGCTCGGACCATTCTGAGAAAAACGGATAAGCAAAAGAAAGCACACCTTCACGATCTTAGCGCTTTAAACCAGGTGATTAAGCAAAGTGAAGTGTTGATAAGTGTCCTTAAAACGGAAGTTGACTTTACAGACAGTCAATTAAACGTTCAGACCAAACATTTGGCTGTTTTAAAAGAGGAAAAAGAACGAGAACACACCCGCCTGAAAAGAATGGTAGTAAAATCATATAAAGCCCGTAAATCGACGAGTATTTTACTTTTTGTGATGTCTGCCGGAAGCTTTAGGCAAGCTATGAAACGAATAAAATATTTACGAAAAATAAGTGAATATAAAAAGTTAGTAGTGGGGAATTTAACTGAAAAAACTGAAGATGTTGCCTATAGTATTGCCAAACTGGAAAGCATTCAATTTCAGAAAAAAAACCTTTTAAGCGCAAAAGAGATAGAGAGTGAAAAAATCATACATCATCAAGAATCCAAAAACAGGCTTGTAAAAAAATTAAGTTCGAAAGAGAAGGGTTTAAAGAAACAGATTCGCCGAAATGAGATTGCAGTTTCAAAACTAAATGTGCGTATAAGTCGTCTTATTGCTAGGGAGATAGCCGCAGCAAAAAAGCGCGAACAGGAGCGAAAAAGAAAAGCGGAGGCTGCCAGAAAAGCAAAGTTAGCTCGGTCCAAAAGCAAGAAGACGAAGAAAGAAAAAGAAACTAGTTCTAAAAAAATAGAGAAATCAATAGTTGCAAAATCTGCAGCTGCAGAGCTTAGTAGCAATTTTACTTTAAATAAGGGCAAACTGTCCTGGCCTGTAGGTAAAGGATATATTTCCCAGTCGTTTGGTGTTCATCCACACCCAGACTTGGCCGGTATAACATTGGTAAACAATGGCATTGATATAACAACAGCATCTGGATCATTAGCCAAAGCAGTTTTTGAGGGAACCGTTTCTGCAGTCCTTAACATCCCCGGACAACAAAAAGCCTTACTTATTAACCATGGCGATTATTTTACGGTATATAGCCGATTAATAACGGTAGATGTAAAAAAAGGAGATAAAATTTCGCTCAACCAAAAATTAGGAACCGTTTGGACCGATCAAGAAGGAAAGACTGTGCTCCAATTTCAGGTTTGGAAAGGGCAAGTGAAACAAAACCCTGCTTCTTGGATAGCTCAATAGATTATGTACTTTTGTATTAAATGAAGATAGCTATTGCAGGTGCAGGAGTCATGGGTTCTGGAATTGCCATTTGCAGCGCGCAAAATGGCTACAAAACATTGGTTTATGATTTGGATAAAGATGCTTTAGATAAAAGTAAAGCATACATAGAAGCGCAACTTTCTAAAGGAGTACAAAGAGGTAAACTTACGGAAGAGAACAAAGCAATCACTCTATCAAATTTAAGCTTCTCCAATGAATCTAAGGATTTGGTAGCCGATTTAATTTTAGAAGCAATTGTAGAGAAATTAGAGGTTAAGCAGGCTTTTTTTCAACAGGTAGAAAGTCAAAACTCAGATCGAACCATACTTGCAAGTAATACTTCTAGCATTCCAATTACACAAATAGCTGCGGCATTAAAGAATAAAAACCGCTTTGTGGGCGTTCATTTTTTTAATCCCGCGCACATCATGAAGCTTGTAGAAATTATATCAGGAGTAGAAACCGATACTTTGGTTGCTGAAAAAGCATATGAATGGGCAAAGAGCGTAGGACGAAAACCCGTTTATGTCGCTGACTCTCCAGGCTTTATTGTGAATCGTGTTGCGCGGCATTTCTATGTAGAATCCTTTAAAGTAGAGGAAGAAAATATTGGTTCATTGCAATCCATCGATCGACTCATGGAGTCCAGTGGCTTCAAAATGGGTCCTTTCCGGCTCATGGATTTGATTGGAGTAGAAACGAATTATTCTGTGACACACAGCATGTTCGAGCAATTCAAATATGATGCTAAATTTCGTCCCAGCAAATTACAAAAGCAAATGGTTGATGCAGGTTTACACGGAAGAAAAACAAAAAAAGGGTTTTACGACTATTCATGAAAAATAAATGGTTCATCTTTCTTTCCCTTGCGCTAAGCATATTGGCTTGTTGCAAAAAAAACAGAGCCACTGAACTCATTCCTACTGGACCCGTCAATTTAACAATAGATTTGAACCTACCGTCCTATACACGCTTGAGATATCCAGGAGAGTTTATTTTTTTAGATGGTGGAATTAAGGGCGTTTTGTTGGTTCATGATTTTGATGATAAATGGTATGCTTTTGAAAGAACCTGTGCTTTTGAACCTTTGAACCTTTGCTCAATACTTCAAATCGATACGCAAGGCTTGGCCATTCGTTGTGGTGAGATAAAAAATAAGGTCTATCAAAAATGCTGTGATAGCAGATATACTTATGCTGGTTTTCCAACGAATGGTCCAGCACAAGGACCCCTTGCTCGCTACAATGTAAGTCGGCTTGGCAATGTGGTTAGTGTATACAATTGAGCCCTAAAGATTTACAAAAAATTGACAAATCAGATGGTTTTTTAATGTTAACGACATATATTTGCTTCTAGCAATCCAAAAAAATTAAAAGGAAATGAATAAAAAACTACAATTAGCAAGTTTATTCTTGTTCGTATTTTCGGTTCTCAAACCCAGTTATTCTCAAACAAATGAAAATCCTCTTAGTATAGAGGTAAATGCAGGCTATCGGGAATATTTAGGGGACTTAGGGTCATCTTTATTCTTCCAAAATGAGCCTATTTATCAAGGAGTAGGAGTAAACGTAGGATACTACTTAAATCCGCTCATTGACGCAGTTTTTAATTTTACTGCAGGTGATGTGGGATATAGAGCTACCGTAGAACCATGGCCGGAGCCATACAAATTTAAAGGCTTTACAGCGAACACCATGGATGCAACCATTGGAGCGCGTATTAAACTTCCAGCTTTAGACGATGCTAAATTAGCGCCATACATTCATGCCGCTTTTGGAGGATACTATACACATTCAAGACCATTGCAAAATCCCGTTTCTATTACAGATATGGGTGCAAACTTGCAGGGTGGCGTTGGTCTAACCTGGAGAATTACTCCAACTTGGGGTTTACGATGGAGCTTTACAGCAAATTATACCATGAATGATAGATGGGATGGTTCTAATGGTCAAAACCCAGGAGCTCCTTTAATTCATGGATTATACCGAACGAATGATTTATATAGCCACCATGCGGTAGGTGTCACCTATTCATTCGGTCAAGGAAATGGACCTAAACGTCTTAAAGATAAAGATGGTGACGGTGTACCAGATAAATATGATATATGTAAGGAAACTCCAGAGAAATACTGGGATTTTGTGGATAGCGTTGGTTGCCCAGTGGATACAGATAAGGATGGTGTTCTTGATGGAGATGACAAGTGCCGTTTAGTTCCTGGTTTAGCTATATACGATGGATGTCCTGATACAGATGGAGATAGCATTCAAGACAGCCAAGACGAATGTCCAAACGAGGCGGGATTAGCTCAGTTTAAAGGTTGTCCTGACAGAGATAACGACAATGTAGCAGATAAAAATGACCTTTGTCCTGATGTGCCTGGATTGCCAATATATAAAGGGTGTCCAGATACGGATGAAGATGGAATCCCAGATAACAAAGACAAATGTCCTACTAAGGCTGGTTCAGCTGAAGGAGAGGGTTGCCCAGATAGTGATAGTGATGGTATATTTGATCATTTAGATAGATGCCCAGATAAACCAGGTTTAGCCGAGCTTAAAGGGTGTCCAGAAATCAAAAAAGAAGTTAAAGATAAAATTGCTTTAGCTGCAAAGGGCATTAATTTTGAAACAGGTAAAGATGTTATTAAAGAGTCTTCCTTTACTAACTTAGATAAGCTTGCAGATATTTTGAGTGAATATCCAGAAGCTAAAGTTGATATTCAAGGTCATACAGATAACGTTGGTGATCACGATGAGAATGTAGTATTAAGTGAAAAAAGAGCTGCATCCGTCCAAGCTTACTTAGGGAGCCACGGAATAGCTGCAGAAAGAATGACTTCTCATGGTTTTGGTCCAGACAAGCCAATCGCTGATAATGGGTCTGCATCAGGTAGAGCTAAAAACAGACGTGTTGACTTTGTTCTTACCTATTAAGAAAAAAGAAATTAAAGAAAAGGTTGATCCATTGGGTCAACCTTTTTTTTACATGCATCTTTCCAAACCAAATGGGATGAGCAGTCTGTATTATTACTTTAAGCTATTGCAAATTTTAGATTACCACCTGGGAAAATTCATTCTCAGCCTGTTCAAGAATGGCTGAAACCTCTGAATAGGTCCCCGCTTGAACTAATGCGCTGCGGGTTTCCTTAAAATGAGCAATTCCCTTAAAATATTGGGAATAATGGCGACGCATCTCAAATATACCTAGCTTATCACCCTTCCATTGGATGGATTTATCTAAGTGTATGCGGCACGCTTCCATACGCTCCATAAAACTTGGAGCATCTTTTACTTTTCCCGTTTTAATATAATGTTTTATCTCTTCAAATATCCAAGGATAACCAATACTGGCACGGCCAATCATAACTCCGTCTACCCCATACTTATTCTTGTATTCAACCGCCTTCTGAGGCGTATCTATATCGCCATTACCAAAAATTGGAATATGCATTCTAGGGTTATTTTTAACTTCACCAATTAATGTCCAATCAGCCTGGCCCTTATACATCTGTTTTCGCGTTCTACCATGTATACTCAAGGCTTTTATTCCAACATCTTGCAGTCTTTCAGCGATTTCAACGATATGCTTGCTATTCTCATCCCAACCCAATCGTGTTTTAACAGTAACAGGTATATCTGTTGAGTCAACAATGGCCTTAGTCATACGAACCATTTTATCAGGGTCTTGAAGTATACCAGCACCAGCACCTTTACAAGCCACCTTTTTTACAGGGCAACCATAATTAATATCTATAATATCTGGGCCTGCTGCCGCTGTTATTTCAGTGGCTTCACGCATACTTTCTATCTCGTATCCAAATATTTGGATCCCGATTGGTCTTTCATACTCAAAAATATCCAATTTTTGAGTGCTTTTCGCCGCATCCCTAATGAGTCCCTCACTACTTATAAACTCAGTGTACATAAGATCTGCACCGTGTTTTTTACATAAATACCTGAAGGGCGGATCACTTACGTCCTCCATGGGAGCAAGAAGAAGTGGGAAATCTCCCAAGGATATGTCGGCAATTTTCACCAAATTTGTGCAAAATTAAGCAATACTCCATAATGTATTACCTACCAAATAATAGAACCTTCTGGAATTATAGTGGAATTGGGCTTTTACTACTATTATTAATTATATCGATGCTCACATTTTCTTCGGCCATAGGCATGGTTATGAGCAAATACTACCATCTAGGGTTCGCAACATTTCTCAAGGCCGTACAAGGCAAAATGGGATACTCATACACAAATATCGCGCGCTTGTACAACTTCCTCTCCTTTCTAGGCTTTATGCTTTTTCCATCGCTCTTGCTTCTTACCATTAATAGAACGCGTTTGAAAGAACTACTTTCCTTCAGAAAACCTGGCTTTAAGCAAATGAGTATTTCTGTTCTCCTCATCATATTAGCAATACCAATTGGTATGTATTTGGTGTTTTTAATGGAAGGTTTTGCATGGCCGGCTTTAGTTAAGTCTTGGGCTAATGCGCTCAATACTGGCAGAGAATCGCAATTCAAACTATTACTAAGAATGGGTGATATCTGGGATTTGTTTATTTGTCTAGGCCTACTTGCAGTGCTACCTGCCTTTTGTGAAGAATTGCTATTTAGAGGTATAACACAACCCATTTTAATGCATAAAACAGGTAAAGTCTGGCTTCCAATTATCCTCCAAGCATTGGTGTTTTCGATGCTCCACTTTAGCTTTTACGAATTTTTTACCATTTTTGGTTTAGGCATATTGCTGGGAGTTATTGCTTATAGGTATGGCATACTAATGAGTATGGTTGCCCATTTTACCTTTAATAGTACATCAATTATAGCGGAATATTTATCACAAAAAGGCATGCAAGAAGCCCAAGTATTTAGTTCAAATAATTATGCACCACCATTACTGCTTTCTCTGCTAGGCCTTCTTCTAATTATTTTTATAATCACAAAAAAAACATGGGTGAAACTTTGAAACGCGCTTTATTTGGGAGCCTCTTTGTAACCATTGTAGTCCTTGCATGCCTATACTCATACTATAGCCTCTTCGGCCTGATGGCTCTAGTATCTACCATAGGTTTATACGAATGGCTCAAGCTACAGGGCATTGATTCTATACCCAATCTTATTTTAACTTTTATGATAAATTACATGGTCCTTGGTTGGGGAAGGCCATTGCTTATTCAATTAAATATAGGAAGTTCCACAGTTGCTATCGGTCAAATGTCACTGGTTCTTTTTATTTTGTTTATCATTGTTTTAATTAAACATAAAACGAAAGCCACAACAGTGATGTCCGGTATTATCGGAGGTTTGGTTCTCATATCGATCCCGTGCTTGCTCTTACTGAGAATGAAAATTCCAGAGGCCAATGGATACTCTTATAAGTTGCCATTGCTTGTTTTTATTCTTGTTTGGCTAAGTGATACGATGGCTTATGTCTTTGGTCGTTTGATGGGTAAACACAAATTATTTGAGGTCCTATCTCCAAAAAAAACAATAGAGGGTTGGATTGGTGGTGCAATTTTTACAGGCCTAGGCGCTATGTATTTTTTTCATCTTTGGAATATTGGTCCACTTTGGCAGGGGGCCATCCTGGGCATCATGATCGCTATTTTTGGAGTATTTGGAGATTTATACATTAGTTCATTAAAAAGGCAAGTTGGAGTAAAGGATACTGGCAATATTATACCCGGGCATGGTGGCATTTTAGATAGATTCGATGCCTTTTTCTTTGCTGTTCCTATTGCCTATGCGTGGTTAGCATTTACAAGCATACTATGAGAAAATATATTCTTATCGCGTGTTTTATTTTAATGGCAACAACCAATAAACAGGTTGAACAATTAAAATTGATACAAAAAACTGAATTCCCCGTGTTTATGGGAGATACTGCGCAATGTTCCTATACAGCAGATTTACACTTTTTTTTATGTGGCGGGGCAATAGACGATTCCATAAATCGCTACACTGTTATGCGCAGCCTAAGCCGTTCTCCGGACACTGCTGCCTCTCTAAATAAAAAATACTTCGAGGCCTTGATGAAGGAAAATTGGAATGCTTTCAAAGCCGAATTTGCTCTGGTAAACACAGAGTTGGGCTCAGCTAAAGCAACGCATTACGAGAAAAAGACCCGTTCGACGCTTCTGTTTAAGAATAGAAAAATAATATCTTATTCGATCGATAACTATTATTTCACCGGTGGAGAACACGGACACCAAAACATTTTCTACCAGGTATTTAACAGAAAAAATGGAAACAAAATACCATGGAATAATCTCATTAGTGATAGCGCAGCAGTAGCCCGAATCGCTCAGACAGTCTATCGTCAAATTCAAATGAAAAAAGGAGTTCCCGAGTACACAGCAGGATATTTTCCAAAGGGCAATTTCTACCTTTCAAACAACTACTACATAGATAAAGACAATCTCTATTTTCACTACAACACATATGAGATTGGATCATTTTTAGACGGTCCAACCACTCTTAAAATACCGCTTAAAGACGTTAAAGAATATATGAATACCAAACGGATTTAGATATAGCATTGACGATGTATTGATTTAAGCCGATCTCTCATTAAGTTTGCATTATGTCTGAAACCATTTGGGAGTATTCAAATAAACAAGTGAAAGCAGAAAACTCCTTTTTTGCTCAGCTAAAGGACGTGAACATTTTAGTTCGATCAAACCAAGGTAAGTTATCTGAGCATCGCATTATAAAAGAAGAGAAAAACATCCCAAAGGATGCAGTAATGGTTCAGTTAAACCCCGTTTTTGATTTAGTTCCTTTGGCCCATCACCAAACCCAAATCAGCACTTCCCCAATTCATAAGAAATACATATTTAATAATGAAACGGTTCTCAGAAGTTATGGTAAGGGAAATGGTCATTTACTCCCTTATTTATTATATCAAATGGCGCTTAAATCGGATCATGCCCATACAACCATTGCCTATTTAAACGACGAGAATTTAAGTATCATATTCTACTCAAACGGCAAGTGCATGCTCGCCAACTCATTTGATATTAAAGACACAAAGGAGCTCATTTATTTCTTCACTTCTATTGCAAACCAGCATGGCTTAAGCATTAATGCCATCCACTTTAAACTCTATAGCTCTATTGAGGCTAGTGTAATAAAAGGTATTTCCAATGATTATATCCCTCACTTAGAAATAGTTAAGCCCGAGCTTCCTTACGAAGCGGATCAAATGCCGCCCTATTCAGCGGAATCCTTTCTTCTTTTACAATTAGGCGCATGCGAATTACCGGAGGAACTTTAGCCCGAAGGGTTATTCCTACCCAATTTGCAAAACATGTCCGCCCTACAACAGATAGAGTAAGGGAGTCTTTGCTTAATGCGCTATCTCATAATTATCCTTTTTGCTTTAATTCGGTGCTAGATCTTTACGCTGGCAGCGGAATCATATCTCTGGAGTGCATAAGCAGGGAATCTCAAAATGTAACTTCCATAGATAAAGACTTTAAAAATGTAAAGGCCATGAAAGAAATTCAAAAATCATGGAATATTGAACTTTGGGAAATTAAGAAACAGGATGTGGGTTCTTATCTTAAATCAACAAATGAAACATTTGACTTCATTTTTGCAGACCCCCCATACGATGCGCCAAAATTAAATAGTTTGCCAGGCTTATGTATCCCCAAATTAAAGAGCCCGGGAATACTCGTATTAGAACATCAACCCAACATAAAATTTGATATTAGCCCAACTTCCATAAAAGAATATGGCAGCACAGTTTGTAGTATCTTTGTTAAAAGCGAATGAAAAAAGCGGTCTTTCCAGGAACCTTTGATCCCATAACCCTTGGGCATGTAGACATTATTAACAGGGCTTCTCTTCTTTTTGATGAGATTGTTATTGCTATTGGTGTTAATAGTAATAAAAAAACATTATTTTCTTTGGAACAACGAACCCAATGGGTGGAGGCTATTTTTTCTAAAAATGATAATATTACGGTGCAACCCTACGATAAATTGACGGTTGATTTTTGTCGGGAACAAGAGTGTTCCTTTATTTTACGTGGCCTACGCAACAGTACAGATTTTGATTATGAGAGCCATATTGCACAATTGAATAGAAAAATAGGGGCCGATATTGAGACGGTATTTATTTTGTGTGCTCCAGAATTAAGTTACATATCAAGTACCATTGTTCGCGATCTTATCACTTATAATGGCGATTATCAAAGTCTCGTGCCTAAAGAGGTGCTTATCGATAAATAGCTTTAATATTCTATCCCTGAATGATGGTATAAATCCTTTCTTTACGTAGGGGTTTTTTCGCTACATTTGTAAGAAATATTAGAAAATGGGATGTTCAAGTTGTGGAACTAAGGAGGGTGGCGGATGCAGCCCCGCGGGGTGTAAGAGTAACGGAACATGTGGTACGAGCGGATGTAATTCATTAAATACCTTAGATTGGTTTAGTGATATTGACATGCCCACGGGATATGAAACGTATGGGATTGTAGAAGTACGATTTGGTGGAGGAAGAAAGGAATACTATCATAACCCAAATAAATTAGATCTTTTTATTGGTGATTACGTATGTGTAGAAAGCAGTATAGGTTTTGATATAGGGTCAATCTCAGCCACAGGTGAAATTGTTCGTTTGCAAGTAAAGAAAAAGAATTTAACAAGACCTGGCGTTGAGCTGGGTAATATTATACGAGTTTCCTCACAGCCAGAAATGGATAAGTATTGGGAGTGCAAGGATAAAGAAAAAACAACCCTTGAAAGGGCCCGAACGACTTGCCTTGAAATGGGTCTGAAAATGAAACTCAGCGATATTGATATGCAAGGAGATGGTCGCAAGGTTATCTTTTTCTACACTGCCGAAGAACGTGTAGATTTCCGTGAACTTATTCGAAAATTTGCCACTGAATTTAAGGTAAAAATAGAAATGCGTCACGTAAGTTATCGAGAAGAAGCCTCGCGATTAGGTGGTGTTGGCGTTTGCGGAAGAACATTGTGCTGTAGCACATGGCTCACGGATTACAAACTAGTGAATAATTACTCTATTCGCATTCAGAATCTTTCGCTAAACATGGAGAAACTCAATGGCCAATGCGGGCGATTAAAGTGTTGCCTAAATTTTGAACTGGACACGTATTTAGAAGCTGTTTCTGAGTTTCCGAAGCACAAAATTACACGAATAGAAACAGTGGATGGTGTTGCAAGCTCAAAGAAAACTGATATTCTCAAGCGGGAGATGTGGTTTGCTTATGACAAGAGTCAATCATGGGTTCCTCTCCCATTAGAACGCGTTAATGAGATGCTTGCCATGAATAAAGATGGAGAAAAAGCACCCAGTTTATTGACTATTCGTGAGCAACTGGACAATGAAAGAAGTGAAGCAAAATTGGAAGAGTTAGACTTCATGGATATGCTTGATGTGGATGATATGCTCAAGGATGATATTGAGTTTGATAAGCCCCGACAAGGAAAGCCAAAAAATAAAAGGCAAGGAGCAGGTAGGAAGTATAATAAGCGCAAAGGTAAAAGACCCCATAACAAGTCCGCTAATGGGAATAATCCGAACAATTCCCGTAGGCCAGACAAACCAAATCCAAATACGAAGAATAAAGATAACAAGCCAAAAGGAGAGTAAGAAAGCTCCAGGCACTGATGAATTATCTATCTGTAGAACATCTTACCAAAACCTGGCAAGATGAGCCCATATTAAAGAAGATTAGCTTTGGTTTAAACAGAGGTGATAAAATTGCCCTTGTTTCAAAAAATGGTGGTGGAAAAAGCACACTGCTTAATATTATTATTGGGAAAGATGCCGGCGATTCAGGCCAAGCAATTATTCGTAAAGAAATTCAAGTAGCCTACCTATCCCAAGAACCCTTTTTGGATGACAATCTTTCCATTATTGAACAAGTCCTCAATTTTAAAAACGAAGCAACGGATACAATCAAAGCATATCAATCGGCACTAAAAAGATTGGAACATAGCAATGATTCTGGTTTACAAGAAGAATTGGACAAGCAAATGGCCAAAATGTCCGAACTCAATGCATGGGATTACGAGCATCGTGTTGAGCAGATCATGAGTAAGCTCAAAATCGAAAATTTTCAGCAAAAAATTGGACGTCTAAGCGGTGGTCAAAGAAAACGAGTGGCTTTGGCGCAAACACTGGTTTCTGAGCCTGATTTTTTAATACTTGATGAACCTACAAATCATCTAGATTTTGACATGATTGAATGGCTCGAACAGCATTTAAGTCAAAAAGATATAACCCTTTTACTGGTCACTCACGATCGGTATTTTTTAGATCGAGTATGCAATCAAATCATAGAACTGCATGATGGAAAACTATACCACTATAAGGGAAACTATTCTTATTTTTTAGAGAACAAATTGCTGCGCGAGCAAATCGAAGAATCAGAGCGCCAAAAGACGAAACAACTCCATAAGAAAGAGTTGGATTGGGTGCGGAGAATGCCCAAAGCACGAAGTACTAAAAGTAAGAGTAGAGTTGAGGCCTTTGACGGAATTGAGACTAAATTAAAATCGTTTAAATACAAACAGGAATTGAATCTTAGCATGAAGATGGAGCGCCTGGGCTCGAAGATTTTAGAGGTTCATAAAATAAGCAAGGCTTATGGAGAAAAATTATTGCTAGATAATTTTAGTCATGTATTTAAAAAAGGTGAGAAGATTGGGATACTTGGTGAAAATGGCTCTGGAAAATCTACCTTCTTAAATATAATTACTCAGAAACTGGCTCCAGATAAAGGAAAAGTAATTGTAGGAGATACGGTAATTTATGGATATTACACTCAAGAAAACATAAAAATTGATGAAGGTAAAAAGATCATTGATGTCGTACGCGATGTCGCTGATTTCATAATAAATGCAGATGGACATAAGGTAACAGCGATGTCCTTTTTGAAACAATTTGGATTTCCTCCAGCTCAACAGCAAAAGTTTGTAAGAACCTTGAGTGGCGGTGAACGAAGGCGGCTCCACTTGATGCGTGTTCTTATTCAAAACCCAAACTTTATTATTCTTGATGAACCAACCAATGACCTAGATATAGATACCTTATCGACCTTAGAAAACTTCCTAATTAATTATACCGGTTGCTTAATAATTGTGAGTCATGATAGGTATTTCATGGACCGCATTATTGATCATTTATTTGTATTTGAGGGTAAAGGAAAAATCAAGAACTTTCCAGGTTCATATACGGATTACAGAGACTGGCGCGAACTAAAGGACCAAAAATTAATGGTTAAGAACGCACCGAGCAAACCTGATTTAATAGAGCAAAAAGAAAAACCTAAGAAAAATAAGCTAAGCTTTAAAGAACAGTACGAATTAGAAACCATTGAAAAAGAACTTGGCGCATTGAGTAAACGCAAAAAAGAAATTGAAGAAAAACTTGGGCAACTTAGTACTGAGTTTGAAGAGATTACCATGCTTGGCCTGGATCTCGAAATGCTGCAGGATGAATTGGATGAAAAAGAAATTCGCTGGCTTGAATTGGAAGAGTTAAGAACCGCTCCATAATTATTGAAGGCCTGAACCTTGGCCTATGAATAATTGCCTTGTTTTCTTTCTAAAATACAGTACATTTGAAAATGAAAATACCTCTACTAAGCTATATTTTAACCTCTGTAATAAGATATAAATAGAATAAATTTAGAAATGCTATTTAACTCCATCGAGTTTGTGTCAGCAAACCTAAGGTTAAGACTCAATTGGTTGTTTAGGCAGCTGATTTGCCTTTCTACTAGAGTTCCTAAATTTTGGCTTGGTGAAAAAGAACAACAATTCCTATACTTTCAATTGTAGACAATGAGATTATTCTTAAAAACCTTAGTCATTATATCCTTAACATTATTGCTCCTCTTTGTTGGTAGTTTTTCCTTTTTAGAGTGGAATGCCTCAAAAAATAAGTTTTACGTCATTCCTAGCGATAAAACTTCCATAATACTTGGACATTCTCATGCTGCCTGTGCATTTGATGACAAAATAATCAAGGGTTTCTATAACTTATCTCAAAACATGGAAGGATACCCCTATTCTTACTTTAAAATAAAAAAAATACTAGAAAACAACACTCATATTAAGAATGTGTTTATTGAATATACCAATAACCAAATAACCCCTTGGGCTATTGATCGTATATCTGGAAGGTATATGAAATTTAACATGGAAAGAACCCTGCCTATTTTAAGTAAGAGGTTCGCAGTAAAAACCCTCTTTCATTCATTGTCATTATCAGATGCAATTGGCTCTCTTCTCGCCTCATATAAAAAAAATATTGACTTCATTATAAATGATAATAATAGCTACATTGAATATGCTTGGCACATAAACACTACTTCAGACCATGTTTTTAAAGGCGATACAAGCCAACAAAAACATGATTTTAAAGACGCAGATGCCTTTCAAAACATTTACCAAGTACAACAAGAGAATCTAAATTATTTGTTTAAACTAAAACGTCTATGCAAGCTAAATAAGGTAAGACTCGTACTGGTTAGAAGCCCTGCTCCCTCTTATTCAAGTAGTGCCAATGAATTCATACTTCACCATATCAAGGACACTTTTTTTTCTGAAATACCTTTCCTAGATTTTAGCAAATTTAGTCTGAGACTAAATCAATTTGCTGATGAACAGCACATTAATACCAGTGGAAGAAACACCTTTTCTCAATACTTTAATGACAGTATTTTAGCCAAAGGGTTTACTGAAAACCTGATACACTAACTTGCCGTGACAGTTGGCATTAGCTTTATTCTCAGCTTTAAAAAAGGAAATTGCTTTCTACAATCCTAAATTCTGTTTCCCTTAATTCATGGGTTCAGCAATAAAAATTAAATTTCCTTCTCTTCTCTAAATTTCAATACTGACTAGTACTCAAGCGCTGAACCATCTGTATTTTGCCACGTAATGCCTCTCTTTAGAGGAAGAGATTATTCTTTCCTGTGATCACAGAAAAAGAAAATAATACAATTGAGTTTTAATAAATTCTTAAGCTTTTGCGAAGAGCAAGTCTAATGCTCTTTGGATAATATTCTTAATGCTTTTGTAGGTTTTTAGTTCTGGATTCTTAAAGAAATCCAAATCAACCCATTGCACATCTGTAATACCTTCCTCCATTTGCGGAACTGGCTTTCCATTGCCATTGCTTTGCATGAAGTACCAATGCGTTTCTTTTAAGAGTACGCTATTGTCTTCAAAATAGCCATGGTAGGTGGCGCCAATCTTCTCACTGATATTAATCATATTAAGGCCGGTTTCTTCCATTACCTCGCGCAATGCAGCAGCTCTCTGGTCTTCATGCTTTTCTATCTTTCCCTTAGGCAGGTCCCATATCCCATTTCGCAAAATGGAAAGCAATTGTGCCTCTTTGTTAAAAACTAAACCCCCTGCGGCCTGTATTACTCTATACTCAGCCAAAAAGTCTCTTAGAGTCTCTTCTGGGTCTTGACTAACAACGCCAAAGTTCATTGCTCTGCCGTTACTTTCGTTTGAAATTAAGATTTTATAGGATTTATGTAATTCGTCGTCTCCAATATAATATAAGTTTGGAATGCCAGAAAAAGCCGACGGAGAATTAGCTATAATTAAAGCATTTTCTTCAAAGTAAATTTTATGCATCTATGAGAAATATTCATGATAAAACAGGTTGCAAAAATAACATTTTTTTATGGATGATTTTATATAAAAAAATTTATCTTTTTTTTTGACACTTTTATGAAGAAGAAAGCGGATGAATAGTGCTTTTACATTAATCCTTACTACGATTTTTTTGTAGGCTGACTCTGTATATTTACTACCTTTGTCCTAGCATTAAGTAAAAATGAATTCAGCCGAAGAACTCGCTAAACATCTCTTAGATATTAAGGCGGTTAAACTAAACGTTAAAGAACCATTTACATGGACTAGTGGGATACAATCTCCAATTTATTGCGACAATCGAGTAGTACTCAGCTATCCCCATGTAAGAGACTTTGTAAAAAAGCATCTCGCAGAACTGTACACCAGACATTTCCCAAATGCCGATATGCTAGCCGGTATAGCCACAGCAGGAATTGCACATGGAGTCTTGGCCGCTGAACATTTGGATATTCCTTATTGCTACGTGCGCCCTGAACCAAAAAAGCATGGAATGAAAAATCAAATTGAAGGTCATATGCCTCGAAATAGTCAAGTAGTTCTGGTAGAAGATTTAATTAGTACGGGAAAAAGCAGCTTACAAGCTGTGGATGGCGTAATAAAAGATGGAGGGCAAGTTCAAGGAATCATTGCCTTATTTACCTATGGGTTTAAACAAGCTCAAGAAGCATTTGACCAAAGAAATATTCCTTTTCATACCATTTCCAATTTCGAAATCCTTTCTCAGGTTGCTTTGGAGAGTGACTACATTAATGCGGAACAGTTTGAAGCGATTCAGAAGTTTAGAGTAAATCCAAAAAATTGGCAAAACTAAAATGACGTTACAAAAGTCAAATACTAAATTATACACTACTAAAATGTACCTTTGTTCCTCACATGAAAGAAACTCATGAGTGATCCAATAAAACACGAATGTGGAGTAGCTTTTATTCGACTGCTAAAACCACTGGAGTATTACCAAGAAAAGTACGGAAATCCATTGTGGGGTCTGCGAAAAATGCAGATGCTAATGACCAAGCAGCTCAACCGAGGGCAAGATGGTGCAGGCCTTGGAGTGCTAAAATTAGACCCCAATTTTGGCGATAGATATATAGCCAGAAAAAGGAGCAGTAGTAAAAATGCGATCAGTGATATTTTTGAGGAGATGGCTGAATCTCTCAATGAAATTCCCGAAAAACATCAAAGTAATGTTCAAGTCTTAAAGAAAAAATATGCATATGCTGGAGAAGTGCTCCTAGGGCATTTGCGCTATGGAACATACGGTGGGAACTCCATCGAAAACATTCATCCATTTTTGCGACAAAACAATTGGATGACCCGAAACCTGCTCATTGCAGGCAATTACAATGTCACCAATGTCGATGAGTTGTTTAATCAACTTATTGACCTAGGGCAACAGCCAAAGGAGAAAAGTGACAATGTTTTAATGCTAGAAAAAATTGGGCACTTTTTAGATGAAGAAAATCACCGCCTATTTAAGATTTACAAATCTCAAGGCTTAAATAATCAAGAGATCAGTGAAAAAATAAAGGATAATTTAAATATTGAAGATGTTTTAAAAAGATCATTTAAAAGCGTAGACGGAGGGTATAATATGGTTGGAATGATTGGCCATGGAGACACCTTTGTTATTCGAGACCCTAGCGGCATACGCCCTTCTTTTTACGCATCAAATGATGAGATATTAGTGGTAGCTAGCGAGCGAAGTGCAATTCAAACTGTTTTTGATTTTCCCATTGAAGAAGTAAATGAACTAGGCCGCGGAAATGCCTTAATCATCAAAAAATCTGGTATTTTCACAGAAAACAATATCATTAAACCCTTGAATAAGATGAGTTGCAGTTTTGAGCGCATCTATTTTAGCAAAGGGAACGATGCCGATATTTATAAGGAAAGAAAAAAATTGGGCGAATTGTTATCTAAAGATGTCCTAAAGCACTTGGATAATGATTTTCAAAATACTGTGTTTAGTTATGTACCAAATACAGCATCTACTGCTTTTTATGGCTTGATTGATGGTGTAAATAAATTAATTAAAGATCAACAAGAGAAAGCCCTAGAAAACCTCTCTCTCCCGTCAGATAGCGCTAAAATTAAAGATATTATCTCCTGGAGTGCTCGAAGAGAAAAACTGCTCGTAAAGGATGTAAAAATGCGGACCTTTATTACCAACGATAATGACAGAGAAGATATGGTTGGGCATGTATATGATATTAGTTACGGCATCATTAAGCCAGGCATTGACAACATTGTCATTACCGATGATAGTATCGTGAGAGGGACAACCTTGAGAACGAGTATTTTGAGGATTGTAAATCGCTTAAATCCGAAAAGCATCACCTTGATAAGTAGTAGTCCTCAAATTAGATATCCTGATTGCTATGGGATTGATATGAGTAAGTTGGGAGATTTTGCCGCTTTCCAAGCAGCCATATCGCTATTAAAGGAAGCAGGGAATAGCAGCCTTCTGGATGAAATTTATAGAAAGACCATTGCAGAACTTAAAAAGCCTGCTGAACAACAGGTCAATTGCGTAAAAGATGTCTACAGTAGTTTAGGAACGAAAGCTATTTCAGAAAAAATTGCTTCAATGGTTAAACCCAAAGACTTAACGGTACCCTTTACCATTATATACCAAAACATTGCAAATTTGCACAAGGCTTGCCCAGACCATAAGGGCGATTGGTATTTTACAGGAAACTATCCAACATCTGGGGGTAACAGAGTCGCAAATAAGGCCTTTAAAAATTACATGGAAGGCAAGAAGGAAAGAGCGTATTAATGCGTGAACTATTCGCCTTAAATAAATACCTTAAAACCTATCAAAAAGCCCTATTAATGGGTGTTGCATGCGTCTTTATTAGTAATATTTTTGGCATTGTTGTTCCAACTTTTATACGAACAGCTATCGATGATGCCGTTTTTCATGCTTCTTTTCTTCAAAGCAGTGCTGCTTTTACAAACAGCCTACTAGTGGTTTTTTTAGGATTTAGTATGCTTATACTTTTGGCGAGCATTGGTAAAGGAATCTTTACTTACCTCATGCGCCAGTACATTATTAAAACAAGTCGAAGGATTGAGTATGATCTTAAAAATAGCATTTATGATCATTTCCAAAAACTAAGCACGCGTTTTTTTCAAGTAAATTATACGGGCGATATGATGGCACGCATAGGAGAGGACGTGAGCAATGTTCGCATGTATGTAGGGCCGGTAATTATGTATGTTGCCAATTTGACTTTTGCCTTTATAACAGTAGTATATCAAATGATTCATGTCAATGCCGTTATGTCTGCCTTTGTTCTTATTCCCCTGCCCTTCTTAAGCTTTATTATTTATATCATTAGTAAAAAGATTCACTTATATACCGCCAAAATACAAACTCAGTTAAGTGCCATTAGCACTTTTGCTCAAGAGTCTTTTTCTGGAATACGCGTGATAAAAGCATTTGCGGTTGAACGGGAGTTTGGAGATAAATTGAATAAAGAATCTGAAAAATTTAGGCGCTTAAATCTCAAATTGGCCTTTGTAAACGCATTGTTCTTTCCATTAATGCAACTATTAATGGGACTTAGCTCACTACTTGTCCTATATCTAGGAAGCAGGTATGTAATTGAAGGCACGTTTACGGTTGGAAATTTTGCGGAGTTCATCATCTATCTGAACCTTCTAATCTGGCCAGTGGCATCACTGGGCTGGACGAGCGCCTTGGCTCAGAAAGCTGCAGCAAGCCAAAAAAGAATAAACGGAATATTGGACACAGCGCCTGAAGATCTGTACTCGGGTGCTCCTTTTACTTTTGAAAAAAGCATTGCACTGAAAGGTGTCAATTATAAATATGCCGATAAAACAAAGAATAGCTTGTCGGATATAACTCTTGAAATTCCAAAAGGGCATAAGCTGGGTATTATTGGTAAAACAGGATCTGGAAAATCTACCCTTATCAAATGTTTAATGCAAGAGATTGATCCCGAAGGATTGATACGAGTAGATTCAAAGAACTTGAATTCATTTAGCCTAGATACCTTCAGAAAAAAAGTCGCTTATGTTCCGCAAGATGTATATCTTTTTTCGGATACCATCAAAAATAACATTGCGCTAGGTGGAGATAAGCCTAGCGATACCCAGATTAATAAAGCCGCCAAGATGGCTCACTTAGAGCATGATTTTGATCAGTTAAAAGATGGCATTCACACGCTTCTGGGTGAGCGAGGGGTGAGTATAAGTGGAGGACAAAAACAGCGGGTTTCTATTGCTCGAGCGCTATTAGTAAATTCGGAGTTATTTATTCTGGACGATGCACTTAGCGCAGTGGATAGCGAAACTGAATATGAAATTCTTAAAAATATATATACCCACCTAGATGGAACTACCTTAGTTATTTGTAGCCACAGAATTGCAGCTGTATCTCAGGCCGATACGGTTATTACAATGGATGAAGGAAGGATTGTTGAAATAGGAAGCCCATCGGAATTATTGGCTAAAAAGGGATACTTTGCCAAACAGCATAAACTTCAAACTCAAATAGAGCGCTAATTACATCCCCAAAAAAAAAGGGTAAAATGTAAGGATTCTAATGCATTTTGTGCATCTTTGCTTAAGGAATAAGGAAAGAAAATGGAAGATTCAAGGAGAGACCAGGAAGAAATTTTTTCTAAAAGAGTACGGGCAGGAAAGCGCACCTACTTTTTTGATGTTAAGGAGACGAAAAACTCGGATTACTATATCACCATTACTGAGAGTAAAAGAAGCCGTTATGAAGAAGGTGTTTACAACAAATCTAAATTGTTCCTGTATAAAGAAGACTTCATTAAGTTTAATAATGCCTTAAATGAAACCATTGGGCATGTGAGAACTGAGTTGCTTCCAGAATATGACTTTGAAGAATACGCTAGACGTGATTCTGAAAAATCTGAAGATTCTGAAGACTAAATTTTTACTTAAAATATGATTGGCCGAATATTACTTTACGGACTTGCATTTGGTTCAGCCAGCGCAGCTCTGACTTATGTGCATTTTGTAAATGCCTTGTATGCAGATAGACAAATGGCTGCAATATCAATTTTTGCTGGAGTTCTTATTGTTGGAATTGCTGCATTTATGTTTGTTAAAAGTCTTTCTCATTCCGAGGAAGGCGTAAAAATGGGTAAAGCGCTGTTTGGTACTTTGTGCGTAGGCTTAATTATATCTGTTTGCACCATTATTTGCTATGGTACAGTGTTAGGGTCTATGCCGGAGGTAAAAGAAGACATGCTTACGCGTACCGAAAGCGCTATTAAAATTAAATTGGCTGATGAGCAGGATATCACGACGGAGGAAAAAACAGTTAAAGTCGCGGAAATGGTAAAAACGTACGAGGCGAATATTAGCACTGGAAACTTTGGTAAAATCCAATTAATGACCAACTTAAGCATTTGTATGGTAGTTAGTTTAATTACTTTCTTATACCAATACCGACATACCCTTGGTTAAACTCTTTGGTAAAATATGGCTGGTATGGGCAGGACTGGTATTTATATCATTCTTTCTTGTAACGTACCCTTTGTTAATGATTTGGCTGAGTACTCCAAAATTTTATAAAGTGGCACATTTTCAGCGAAAAGTATGGGGTTATTTCACTAGTATTTTTGCCATACTCATCCCAAAAGTTATCCGCGAAGAGAAAATACCCAAAGGGAGACGTGTTATTTTTTGCGCAAATCACTCCTCATACTTAGATATTCTTACCTGTGGAACCTACCTGCCTGGATATAGTTTCTTTATGGCCAAACAAGAATTAGCCAAGGTTCCATTGTTTGGAAAATGGTTTAGATCTATAGATATACCGGTAGAAAGAGGAAGCATAACCAAAAGCTATAGGGCTTTTGAAAATGCCGCCAAACAATTTGATACGGGACTGGATATGATTATTTTTCCTGAAGGGAGGATACCGGCCAGCACCCCAAAATTGGCTCCCTTAAAAAAAGGGGCTTTTAAACTTGCCATCGAAAAAGGTGCCCTTGTTGTTCCGGTAACCTTGCCAGACAATTACAGTCGATTTCCAGATAGTAAGTGGGTGGCTTATCCTGGGATTATGCGTTTGTATATTCATCGAGCCATTGATACGGTTGGGCTTAAACCAGAGGATGAACCGGCACTTAGAAAGAAAGTTTATAGTATTATTGCATCACAGTTAGAAAAAAACGGGATTTCTCAAACATGAAAATAGATCACAAGAAAGTAGATGAATTGGCCTCTTTGGCTCGGCTTACGTTTAATGCAGAGGATAAAGAAAACATGCGTCAGGACTTGGAAAAAATTCTTGGCATGTGCGAAAAACTAAATGAGGTAGATACGGAAGGAGTTGAACCTTTGGTATACGTCCATGACAATGTAAATGTACTTCGTGCAGATGAAATAAAGCCCGCTTTAAAGAAAGAAGATGCATTAAAGAATGCACCAAAAAAAGACTCTGATTTCTTCCGAGTTCCTAAGGTGATTGACCAAAACAAATAAACCATGTCCACGTTAATCTCCCTTAAAAATATACAAAAAAAATATATACTGGGAGAGCAAGTTGTTTTTGCCCTAAAAGATATAAGCCTCGAAATAAATAAGGGCGATTACATTGCCTTAATGGGTCCCAGTGGCAGTGGGAAAAGTACATTGATGAATGTATTGGGATGTCTGGATACGCCTACCAAAGGAACGTACCGATTACGAGATGAAGAGGTGAGTCGTTTAAGTGATGATGAATTATCGGAAATTAGAAATCGTGAAATTGGGTTTGTTTTTCAAACCTTTAATTTACTGCCCCGATTAAATTCTTTGGATAATGTAGCATTACCCCTGGTATACTCTGGAGTGGCTCGCGAACAACGCATAGCTAAGGCAAGTAAGGTATTAGAGAGTGTTGGTTTAGGCGATCGCATGGATCATAAACCCAACGAATTGAGTGGAGGACAGCGCCAAAGGGTGGCTGTTGCGAGAGCTCTCGTAAATACACCCAGCCTTATTTTAGCAGATGAGCCAACAGGAAACTTAGATTCTAAAACATCCATTGAAATCATGACCTTATTGGATAACCTTCACGAGGAAGGAAACACCATTATTTTGGTTACCCATGAAGAGGAAATTGCGCAACACGCAAAAAAAATTATACGCCTACGCGATGGTTTAATTGAATAAGCTAACATTTTAGATTTTATCAAACTGCACCCATAATTCAGATCCCAATCGAGCTGGGATACTGCGCTTGCATTCATCCATTTTAGTGTTAAACCTGCCTGAAAAAAGAGTTTTATATTCTTTTTGAGTTCCTCCAAACGGAGGTCCATCCGGAAATGCTCTGTTAAACATAAGTCCTACAATTTTGCCTCCTTTGTTTAACAATTGATGCATCTTATGTACGTATTTACTGCGCAAAGCAGGGTCTATGGCGCAAAAGAATGTTTGCTCAATCACCACATCAAAATTACCCGAAAACTCAAAAAAGTCACCCAGTTCTACATGGATACTATCGTTTTTTGCGAAACGACTTTGGAGCGTACTTACCAGCTCTTCAGAAATATCTATTAATGTAATATTGGTAAATCCCAGCTGAATTAGAGCTTCAGCTTCATGGGCATTTCCACAACCGGGAATCAAAATTTTTGCATCTTTGTTCCGCTGTGACGCAAAATATGCAACAATGGCTGGAGAGGCCTCTCCAAGGTCCCATCCTGTTTTACCACTAATATATCTGTTGTTCCAATAAGTGGAGCCTAGCTCTGCTTTTGGCATTTTTTTTCCCAGTGATACGTAAGTAAATTATTTACTGGTTTTTTTATGATTTCTCCCACAGTGATTCCTTGCTTTTCGCAAGCCACTTTTAAGATATCTTGGAAATGCACTGCCAATGAACCCACGAAGTGAACGGGTACCTCTCGGTAATTTTCATACTTTGATATATGAATATTTATGAAGGTAGTAAACCCCTCAAATAAAAGGTTTTTAACCCATGGATGGTCCACATGTCTGCCTAAAAATTTCATAAACCCTGCGAGATAAACATTGGCATTGGGTTTTTGATAGATAGACGTAAAGATATCTTCTTTGGTGTAATTAAACTCTTTCTCAAATGCCTCGTGAATTTCTGTAGGTAATTCCTTGTACAGGTAACGCGTAAGCAATTCTTTTCCATAGTATGACCCACTGGCCTCATCTCCTAAGATATAGCTTAAAGAAGGGACTGCTTCGTGCACCTCTTTGCCATCGTAGTAGCAAGAGTTACTTCCTGTACCAAGAATACAGCTAATTCCAATATCATCGCCACAGGTAGCGTAAACTGCACCTAATAAATCGTGATCCACGGTGAGTTCCGCATTTACAAAAATTTCTGCTAATGCCTCTTTAACCACATTTTGCATCTCTACACTGCTCACTCCAGCACCAAAAAAATACAATTCCTCTACAGATGGCGCAATGGCACATAGCTCAGCGTTTTTTCGTATTTCGGTTACAATATTCTCCGATGTTCTAAAATAGGGGTTAAACCCAATCGTACTAAATTTCCCATCTTCTTTTCCTGATTGGCTTACTAGCCAATCACACTTGGTACTCCCACTATCTGCAACTAATATCATCTTCTCTTTTTTTCTCTTTCTTTTTTTAACGCCTGCGAATATAATTCCATCATACAGGCTTATAATAATATATCTCTAATCAACCTCTAATCTCGCTTTTATAGAGGCCTATATTCAAAATTTCGTACAATTACTTCTTGTTCATTTCCATCGGTAGGCCTCTGATTTACCCAAGGTAGAATCCAAAAATTGATTCTTGCATTGGTCTCAGGACCCGGCTTAGGAATAATAATAGGATCTGATTCATTCCCACCTTCCTCTTTTATTCGAGCTGGATTATTCAGATCAAATTTCCAAGTGCCCAATACTTCTCCGGAACCATAAGTGTCTCCAGCATAACTAACCCAAGATATTAACGTATCCGTCCAGGTAAATGCATGGGTATGAACGCCTCTTAGTTTCCCTAAACCATATTCAGGTCTATATGCTCTCTCGGGAAAAACAGTTCCAAAATTAATGGGCTGAACGCCATATTGTAAGGTTCGCAGGTCTGATAAATCACCCCATCGACTAAATTCAATATCCACTTCTGAGTTTGCGGCTTCTTGAAATGAATTATTATCCCAAGTAAATAAACCTAGAACAATATTTTCTGGAATACTTTCTAAATCAGCTTCCAAAGTAAAGATATAGGTTCCGTAACCCATCACCTCATCGGAGATCACCTCTGTACTCATCCATTTATTATCGCGATTCACAATTTTCATATGAAGGTATCCATTCACATCTACAGTGATATCATCTTCATGACCAGAGAACCAATTTGGTCCAGGCCCCCATTGTTTATCTTCATAAATCTTTACCTTCCAATCTTTACCAGCAAAACGAATACTGTCTCCCACTCGCGCCGATCTATCCACATTAACAAGTTCCTTTTTTGGAGGATCTGATTGCTTGCAAGCAAAGCCTGCAAAAATGAGTATACCAATGAAGGCAATTACAACTGATATCTTTTTATTCATTCGTTTTACGATGCACTATTTTTTTACTTAGGTTCCCTACTGAAACCACATATTCTCCATCTTCTGTAACCCAAGTTAAATCCTTGCCTATGAACGCCAACTCTTGGGCATTAATAGCAAACTTAAATTCTTTAGTTTCGTTGGGTTTAATACTCATCTTTTTAAACGCTCTGAGCCTTTTTACACTCGGTGTAATACTGGCCACTTGATCTGAAACAAATACCAGTACGGTTTCTTTTCCAGCTTGGCTTCCTGTATTTTTTACGTTCACCGTAATGTGCAACTCGTCTTTTTGGTTAAACGTATCCTTGCTAACTTTTAAATCAGAATATTCATAGTTAGTGTAAGACATTCCATGCCCAAATTCCCATTGAGGATTAAACGCGTTCTCGCTAAAATCTGTATCCAATAAATCTGTATACTTATGGTCGTAGGCGAGTAAGGTATTGGTATACCTTGGATAGGTAATGGGTAGTTTTCCTGAAGGGTTTACTTGCCCATAAATGATATCTGCCAAAGCGTCTGTGCCATTTTCAGAGGGCTGATAGGCCATTAAAATAGCTTGGCAAAGCGGTTCAATTTCTCGGACAATCCTAGGCCTATTTTCCACTAAGACTAAAACAATGGGTTTGCCTGTTTTGGAAAGTTCTTTCACCAAGGCAACCTGCGCTTTTTCTATATCTAAGGAATGTATATCGCCGGGTTTTTCGGTGGATGGTTTTTCACCAAGGCAAACCACAATAACATCGGACTCATTGCTTTTTTGTACCGCCGCTTCAATATCTATAATTGAATTGAGCCCTGAACCTTCTGCAAAAGAAACTTGTCCCCCTTTATATTGGAGTGCTTCATAAATGGTTCGTTTTGACTCGTCGTTCCATTTAGGATCTGTCCCTTGCCAGGTTCTGGTCCAAGCACCATTCACATTGGTTAATGAATTTGCCGTTGGTCCGCTTACTAGAATTTTTTGTGTTTTATTCAAAGGCAAGATATTTCCCTCATTTTTCAAAAGAGTAATGGATTCTGCTGCTGTTTCATAACTTATTTGAATAAAACTATCGGAGGCAACCAATGGATAGCTATGTGAGCTTGGTGAAAAAGGAGTTTTAAAAAGCCCCAGTTTCTTTTTCATGGTTAAAATTCTGCTCACCGCCTCATCAATTCTTTTCATTGGAATCTCTCCCTCATTCACGAGCTCAAGTAATAAATCAGAAAAACGATAATCATTGGGAACCATGCTCATATCAATTCCTGCATTCACGGCCAATTTTACCGCTTCTTTGAGTGTGCTGGCTATTCTATGGGGATGCTCCAGTTTCATGATATCCTCCCAATCGGTAACGGCTACGCCCTGAAAACCGAGTTCGTCTCTAAGCAGGGTGGTTAAAATTTCTTTATCTGCATGAACCGGTATTCCATTAATGTCACCGGAATTAACCATAAGGCTGAGCGCACCTTCTTTTATGGCCGCTTCAAAAGTGGGCAAAAAGTACTCTCGCAGCTGACGTTCCGGAATGTAGGTGGTTGTTCGGTCTTTTCCGCTAAAGGGAATGCTGTACCCTAAGAAATGCTTTAAACAGGCTGCAACCTTCTCTGGGTTGGCTGCATTGCTTCCCTGGTAGCCCTGAATGGCCGCTAAGCCCATTTGCTTACATAGGTATACATCTTCTCCATAGGTCTCAAAAACACGGCTCCAGAGGGGCTGTCTTGCCACATCTAAAACGGGTGAAAAATTCCATGGTATTCCACAGTTACAGAAGCTCCTTTATAAACCAAACTTGGATTAAATGTGGCTGCTTGTGCCAACGGTTGTGGCAGTAAGGTACCATTGGTTAAATATCCGGCACCATGGATGGCGTCAACCCCATACAAAACAGGAACATTTAAACGGGTTTGATTGGTGGCCATATTTTGAATGGTCTGCACAATCGTATTCCAATGCTCCTGAGAGTAAGCATGGCTTCCTGCATTTAAGATGGAACCCACTCCATATTCTACAATGGCCTTTTTTAACTTTTCTATATCCAGCTCATGCGGCTCCACCAAAGAATATACTTTCCCTTTGGAAACTACATCTATGTTTAATTGTGTCATTTGGCCTACTTTCTCTTTCAAGGTCATTTTTGAAAGCAATTCTGATATAGAAATATCTGATTTGGCCGGTGGTTGTTTTCTGGTTAGAGAGCAGCATACCAATAAAAGAGCTAAACTTGTTAGCACTGTTAATTTTCTTTGAATCATTTGCTTAGGTTTTTATAGATAATGCGTCCCCATAGTGATGGATTTAAGTGAAAGCCTTCTGCTCCACTGCTATTCCATCTCAGTTGCTGATTTCTTCCAGAATTGGTTCCTTTGTCCAAGGCCAATTCTAAACCGTAGGTTTGATTTAATAAAAATGCGTCTCCTTCAAAATATGCGATGGGCACTTTAGCCTCAAATTGATACCCCGTGTTAGTAAGGGAGACTTGTATTTCTGAACCCTTAATTTCTCTCTTTTTTCTAAAATCCCAAACCATGGGGCTATTGGACATTCTCAATCCGACTTGCTGATCGGAGTATAGAAACATCTTGCGCTTAGCGCTCGCATCCGTACTAGTACTAAAAGCCATTTCGAAACAATCGCCGTTCCAAATATCCACGCCATTTTTACTATTTTGTAGGGGCGTATCATCGTTTACTTCCCCTGAGATATAGAAGAACTCGTCGCTCTTCATCAATTTAACCGAATTGCCTTCGAGGTCAATACTTGTAGCATTGCTCCATTCTTTCTCCTCTAATTTTCCATCTACCGCTATATCCAATGAAGATTTGTGAGTGCAGGCATATGTTTTCTTTAAAGAACCTTTAAATGGAACAATTTTTATATCATCCATGTATACATCTCCGCCCGCTTCAAACTGAATAAGCATTTGTTTGATATTGGAAGCATCTGCATCGAACTCTTCCCATGAAAAGGAGGAAAGGGGCAGTGTAACTGTAGCCCAATTCTCATTATTTATATATTTAATATTGTTGGAAGACATTCCTAACCAAGCTTGTGAACTTGAATAATCCTCGAGACAAACAGCCAATGGTAGAGATTTAATCTTACCCTCCTTTACAAATACCTTAATTTGAATGGCTGCTTTATCCAAGATACGTTCCAGGTTTTTCCCCGACCACGCGTCCCAACCAACTCCCATTCCAACCCAATCGCAACCGCCTTCTTTTTTATCCCATTTCAGGTGAATGCCTGTTTCTCCTGAAAACTTAATATCCTTGCTATTAGCAATCTGAATACACTTTGCATTTTCAGTAAACCAAACCTCAGAACTTAACCCTTCATCCAATATGTTTAAGGCATAAAACTCGTTAATATTTGGCATTTCGGGCGTAGAGGATTTTTCTTCCCATAAGCCGGCATGCTTAAAATTTACACATGAAGCTAGTAGGCAAATGATGCCAATGTATATAATCCTCATGTTCATTTATAGTTTTAATGCTTCGTCTTTAGTGAAAATGATGTAATCCATAAGCGTTCTTGAATACCCTGTTTTTGGATCTGCTAAAAACAAGCAAGAAAGCGTGTGTAGCTTATCTGGATTGCGTACTCCATTTCCCTTAGGAGTAGATGGTGCACCATTTGTTAAACTTTTTAAGTCTTCATATTTAATAGACACTACTTGCCAGCCTTCATCTAAACCTTTAAGTTCACACCCAAAACCTAAACTTTTACCCTCATCACA
>ERZ1048872.763-NODE-763-length-32108-cov-10.460799_pt1 | contig 32108 bp, 28 predicted proteins | sample MGYA00383100_ERZ1048872 | MGnify/ENA primary metagenome ERZ1048872 (study PRJEB29581, sample SAMEA5548370) | metagenome | biome: marine; feature: coastal; material: water | depth 50 m | study: Short-term variability in the microbial, nano- and picoplankton...
AGCCCTGAGCGCCGCGTTAGGTTGAAGCCGATTGTTTTTCTACGACCCCCACGTTTCGAGCAACGTAGCTAGCTCATCGTAACCGTTGATGATTAGCTCAGCATCTGCAAGATCCGCCGCGTCAACGTAGGGGCTATTAATCGCGATAACTTTCATCCCTGCGCTTGTCGCAGCCTGGATACCCGCGGGAGAATCTTCAAAGGCAATACACCGCCTTGGGTCCACATTAATTTCCGACGCGCACAGCAAAAATATGTCGGGTTCCGGTTTACCTTTCTGCAGTGACGGATGATCTCCGCAGATAATTTTTTCAAATTGGCTAGCCCAAGCTTTCCGGCCAAGTTTCAACGAACAAAGGTGTTGATGAGAGCTGGTTGCCAGACCCAGTGGGATACCCATCTGATAAGCTGAAGAGAGAAAGTGCTCGGCAAACGGTATCTCGGGTGGATCCTCAAACAGACTCAGCAGGTGGGTTTCCCTCTGGGCGAGATACTCATCGACACTCAAGGGCAAGCTCGCGTGATCGATAGTGATCTGCGCGCTTTGACGAGAATCACGCCCGATACATTGCTTTTTCAGTTCGGGCGAAAAAAATTGATCATATGGGTCAAGTACGCGTTGGGAGGCGATCGTATAAAGTGGCTCGGTGTCTAGCAGCGTCCCGTCAAGATCGAAAATGAGTGCAGAAGGCTTGTCGCGTCTAGGGTCGATCGGAGAATCAGTCGCACTAGGTAGTTCAGTATTCATCGTTTATCAACGTCCGAGAAAAATGGTAGAAAATCAGGATGGATCGAATTTAAGGGCTATTTGTTCGATAACTTCGTGCGGAATGATCTCGTCCTCTTGTTCGATCAGCGCGGCAGCCTCGGTGGCTAACTGAGTAAGCTCAAATAGATTTCGCTGATTCATTTCGAACGGACAGTTTTGCTCGACGACAATGTATGTCAGCAAAAATGTCAGCGCATCTTCTTTCGATAATTTTGGTCTATGTTGTTTCGAGGTTCTCATCGTTATGGCGTTATCTCGTGCTGAATTGAAGTGAAATCTGCAGCGACACCGTTCCCCATGCTCAAGTACATAACCAGACTAGCTTAAATCTCGGCTTCGCCCGGAAACATACTGGTCTAGCCCCTTCTTGGCTGACTTTGAGCGCCGGTCAAGCCGCAAATGCAGTCTTTGACCGGTTTCCCCAACAGTGTGGCCGTGGGAGATCGGCACGCGCCACAGATTTCTTTCCCCCAAAAATTTAGGGCCAATTTACTCGCTGATTGTCCAATTGTAAAAGGTTCTCTTGTTCAGGTTTCAGAAGGGATCAAGCGCGAGCTTGGTCTGGGTTACATGATTAATAGGGATTTGATTCGAACGGAACAAGACGAGATAATTTTGCGCTAACAAGACTACAGACTCTGGGACGGTAAAGACTTTGACAATGCATGAAATGCATATAAACCACAGTAAGCACGCAGCATGATAGAAGTTAACCATTTGGTAAAAAAATTTGGTTCGCTGATAGCTGTTGATCATCTCTCTCTGAAGATCGTGCCGGGTGAAGTCCTAGGATTTCTGGGTCCCAATGGCGCAGGCAAGTCTACAACGATGAAAATTCTTACCGGTTACCTCAAGCCGACCTCCGGTACAGTGAAGGTGAACGGGCTAAATGTAGAGCACGACCCGGTCAGTGTTAAGAAGCTTATCGGCTACCTACCTGAAGGAGCGCCGGCGTACGAGGAAATGACCACTCGAGGGTTCCTGACTTTTGTGGCTGAATTGAGAGGCTATGTGGGAAGCGAGATTGTAGCGCGGCTTGATCATGTTGTTGATGCCATGTCGCTGTCGAGTGTGCTCGACCGGCGAATCGAGACGTTGTCTAAGGGGTTTAAACGCCGAGTGGGACTTGCCCAGGCGATTATTCATGATCCTAATATTCTTATTCTTGATGAGCCTACTGACGGTCTGGACCCGAACCAAAAGCATCAGGTGCGAGAGCTGATAAGGAGCTTGTCAAAGGACAAAATTATTATAGTGTCGACGCATATTTTGGAAGAGGTCACCGCCGTATGCTCGCGAGCGGTAATTATTGCCGATGGAAAGGTGCTGGAAGATTGTGAGCCCTCAGCGCTGGAAACCAAATCAAAGTACCACGGCGCAGTGACCTTGACCTGCAGTTGTGAATCAGATTTTGCAAAAATAAGAACAGCAACCGAGGCGTTGGTAGCGGGGCCTATGCCAGTCGTTGATGAGGCCGCTTTTAGCATGACCTTGTTTCAAGGCGAGTCCGATCAAGCATTGTTACTTCGCGTGACAAAGTTGTTGGACGAAACGGGTATTGCCGCCGAGGTGGTGTCGGAAAAGGGGCGTCTTGATGAAGTCTTCAGGTCGATAACAAAATTAGCGGAGGTGTCCGCTTGAACGCAATAAAAATTGTCATGAAAAGAGAACTTGGTAGCTACTTTTCAACGCATCTTGCCTACGTGTTTATTCTGATATTTTTGGTGCTTTCCGGTGTGTTTACTTTTTATCTAGGGAATTTCTATGAAAGGGGACAAGCTGACCTGTTACCGTTTTTTAATTTTCACCCCTGGCTATATCTTTTTCTTGTGCCTGCGCTATCGATGCGTTTGTGGGCTGAGGAATTGAAATCTGGTTCCATCGAGCTGTTGTTGACGATGCCCGTGACAATCATAGAAGCAGTCTTGGGCAAGTTCCTAGCAGCGTGGGTCTTTGCTGGTGTTTCACTGGTGATGACTTTTCCACTATGGCTGACAGTTAATTATCTTGGCGACCCAGATAACGGAGTCATTTTTAGTAGCTATCTCGGCAGTTGGTTGATGGCCGGCAGTTTTCTGGCCATCGGCTCTTGTATGTCTGCGTTGAGTAAAAGCCAGGTTATTGCTTTTATCTTGTGCGGTGTTGTCTGCTTGCTGTTTGTGCTTGCAGGATATCCATTGGTGCTCAATTCGATCAAAGCATGGGTGCCTTTATTACTGGTTGATTCAGTTGCCAACCTGAGCTTCTTAACCCATTTCAATTCTATTTCGCGGGGCATCATCAGTTTGCGTGACGTGCTCTATTTTTGCTCTGTTCAAGTTGTTTGGTTAGCAGCCACAGTTGTTGTCATTAAAGCAAGGCAGTCGAGGTAATCGTGTCAAATTTTGGTACAAGCGCAGGCGTTAAAATGTCAAGCAGAGGTTTGGTAAGAGGTTTTTCTTCAACTTATTTGTTGGCATTACTGTTTGCGACGTTTTTTGTGTTCACGATGCTGAACAACCTGCTGTTCTCCGGTGCGCGCATTGATTTGACTGAAAATAATTTGTACACCCTGACGAGCGGCACAAAAAAGCTGATCAGCAAAATTGATGAGCCGATAAAACTTCGGTTTTTCTTTTCCCAGGGAGCAAGCAAGGACCTCACAGCACTAAGAGCTTATGCGCGGCGGGTGCAGGAGTTGCTTGAAGAATATCAAGCGCATGCGGGTGACAGGATCGAGCTTCAAATTATCGATCCTGAGCCATTTTCAGACGAGGAAGATCTGGCTGCCCAGTTCGACTTGCAGAGTGTGCCCGTAAACAATGCGGGAGATGCGCTCTACTTTGGTCTTGTTGGCACCAATTCGGTAGACGATCATCAGGTCATTGCTTTCTTTCAGCCAGACAAAGAAGAATTTCTTGAGTACGATATCAGTCGAATTATTCAGCAGTTAAATTCGTCAGCAAAACCAAAGGTCGGCCTGTTGTCCTCGTTGAAGACTCAGGGCGATATCGATATGAGTTCGTTTGAAACGACGCCGGCATGGGTCGTTATTGATCAGCTTTCGCAGCAATATGACGTCATTGATGTTGCGCTGGATGCGACGGAATTACCTGAAGACTTGCAGTTGCTGGTAATTATCCATCCAAAGTCGCTTTCTGACGCCACACTATACGCAATTGACCAATTTGCGATGGCAGGTGGCAGCATCTTTTTGTTTGTTGATCCGCTTGCGGAAATGGAACGCCCACCTCCTGGATCGATGCAGCCTCTGCCGTCGACCGAGCCCGTTTCTGACTTTCCGCTCCTGTCTAACTGGGGTTTGCAGCTTCGGACGAATACCGTACTGGCGGATAGTGCGGCAGCTTTAAATGTCGGAGGGGTCAACGGACGCCCAGTCAGACACCTTGGGATTCTTGGTCTAGGTGCTGATAACTTCAGTGCGGATGATGTCTCGTTGGTAAACTTGGAATCTATCAATCTCACGACTACCGGTATACTCGACAAGGTCGAGGGGACCAAGAGCAGAATAGATGTCCTCATACAGTCAAGTGATTATTCTATGCCTATGGCGAGTACTGAATTTCGAGCATTAGCAGATCCGGAACGTCTACTCAAAAAATTCACGCCGACCGGTGAGCGCTACATACTTGCTGCAAGAATTAGCGGTAGGGCAGAAACAGCGTTTCCTGACGGGGTCGAAACGGGAAACGATCCTGAATCAGAACTTAAAGATGCACTGAAAGGTCAGGTCGAGGCGCTTGGTGAAACTAAAAAGCAACCCTCTGTGCTAGCGAGTACGGATAGCCTCAATGTCATTGTGGTTGCGGATACCGATATTCTAACGGACAGACTCTGGGTTCAGGTTCAGAATTTTTTTGGTCAAACAATAGCAAGTCCTTGGGCTAACAATGGAGACTTTGTGCTTAACAGCGTGGACAACTTGGTAGGTGGTTCAGAGCTAATCAGTATCCGCAGCCGGGGTCGATTTACGCGCCCTTTCACGGTAGTGGAGTCGTTAAGGTTGACCGCTCAGTCTAAGTATCAGGAAAGTGCGGATATGCTACAGAAAGAGCTTGAAGAAACCGAGGCAGAGCTTAATGAAATTGAGTCCGGTCAAAACGACCAGGGTTTGCTCGCGCTGTCTGCGGAGCAGGAGCTAGCCATAACGCAGTTTCAGGACAAAAAGCTTCGGATCAGAAAACAGTTAAGAGATGTGCGTCATCAACTGGATAAAGATATCGATGGGTTAGGTGCGATGCTTAAATTTGCGAATATTATACTACTGCCATTGTTGTTGGTGCTCAGTATCTATGGGGTGCGGCACATCCGTAGGGTAACGGCTGCATGAAGGTTTTGCGTAAATGACGAGGCAGGTGGTGCAAAAATATACTGCCTTGATCTTCGGATGCATGATTATGCTCGTCGCCATAACGCTCATGTCGCAAGAAGCGAAGAACGAGATCGCAGCTGAACGCAGATTGTTTGACCTCGACGCGACTGAGTCATCGATCACTGCGATAGAAATTAGCCGGGGTGATGCGCGGGTTGCGATGGTTCGCACCAATTCTGTTTGGCAAATTGATCATCATGAACAGCTCAAAGGTTATCCCGTCGACCCGTTGGCGATGGCGCGGTTGATTCGCTTTGTTCTGGCGGCGAACTATCTTGAGAAGAAGACGAACAGGCCGGAAAAGCTACAAAAGCTTGGTCTCGGGTTAGCTGTCGATCAGTCAGATGCTGCTGGCCCGGTATTGCTTTCTGTTAACATGATGTCGAAGGTGACGCGGGTTTTGATTGGAGATTTGTCACAGTCAGGACAAGGGACTTACATCAGGTTGCCGAATGAAAACCAGGTATGGTTGGTGTCTGAACAGCTTGAATTACCCGTTGATGTGCTTGCATGGGTGCCGCCGGTTTTTCTGAATGTTGATCGTGCCGAGATTAAGCGTGTCACGTTTACTTCCCCTTTAGGGGAGAAAGTGGTGGTGTCAGGATCAGATGAAACCGAATCTGCTGTGATCGAAAACATGCCACGAGACGCAAAATTGGCCTATGACAGCACGCCCGACTCTGCCATGCGCGCGCTGGTTAACTTGAGGATGCTGGAAGTCAGACGAGCTGACCATCACTCGTGGGATAGCGCAGCGACTGCGCGATTTGAATTGACCTCTGGGTCAGTGATTTTGCTGCGATGTGCTGAGATTAACGGAAGTTATTGGTTGCTCGTTGATCGTGATGGGCTCACCGACAGGTGGAGTTACGCGGTTGACCAATACAGATTTACGCAGTTAACAAAAGAGATGAGAGACTATCTTGCTTTGAAGTAGAGCAATGGAGGTTGTCCAATGGAATATGCTTGTATTGAATTAGTGCGATTTGATCAAATCGCTGTGGTCAAACTAAATCGTCCGGAAGTCATGAATGCACTCAATGGCACGATCATGAAAGAGATCGAGGCCGTGTCGCGATCTTTCCTTGCTGACGAGGATACAAGAGTGGTGGTCTTCGCGGGTAATGGAAAACATTTTAGTGCGGGTGCTGACCTGAAAGAAAAGGCAGCTGACCCGGATCGATCTCTGCTGTTGGCGCGCCGAGAGGCCGGCCTTGGTGCGCGAATGATTCGGGCGATTTGTGAAATTAATCAAGTCACAATTGCTGCAATACACGGCGCGGCACTTGGCGGGGGCGCTTGTATTCCAACAGCGTGTGACTTCAGGATTGGGTCGACGGATAGTTATTGCGGCTACCCCGAAGTGAATCTTGGCATTAACCTAATGTGGCGCGCGCTACCGCTGTGTGTGCGGCTCATCGGCCCCGCGAGAGCAAAGCGAATGATCATGTTGGGTGATAATGAGAACGCTAAAACATTACTAGAATGGGGGTTCCTCGATCAGTTGGCTGAGCCAGAAGACCTAGAGGAAGCCAGCATGACGCTAGCAAGGCGTTACGCGAGTCAGCCGCCGATCGCGGTGCAAATGATTAAACAAAGTATCAACGCTGTGAGCAGCGCACTCGATGATGCGATCATGCACATGGATACCGACCAAAACTTGCTAACAGCTTCAACCGATGACCGTAGGGAAGGTATCAGTGCCTTTTTTGAAAAGCGCCCGCCCGAGTTTCGCGGGCGCTGAGGTCTCTTTATTCCAGCGCTTTTTACTGGTCAAACATAATGACGTGGCGTGCTTCTTGGCCTGTTTTAAGGGCCTCAAGCGCGTCGTTTACATCTTCTAGTTTGATGTGTTTCGAGATCATTTGATCTAAGTGTAACTTGCCAGAAAGATAGAAATCGACGAACCGGGGCATATCAACCCTGAAACGATTAGAGCCCATATTCGAACCCTGAATTTTCTTTTCTGATAGCAATTCAGCGCCGTGGAGTTCGATCATCGTGCCGACTGGAATCATTCCAATGACCGTGGCGGTTCCGCCAGCACCAAGCATTTTAAAAGCTTGTTCCGCCGTTGCTTTCAAGCCGATAGCCTCGAAGGTGTAATCACACCCACCTTTGGTGAGCTCTTGCACTTCGCCGACGGCATCGCAGGACCCGGCGTTGATTGTGTGCGTTGCTCCGAGCGCTTTTGCAAGTTCCAATTTCGAGTCAACCATATCAACAGCGATGATTTCTGCTGCACCGGCGATGGCTGCGCCATTGATTGCTGCAAGGCCGACGCCACCGCAACCGATAACTGCCACTTTGGAACCTGGTTCGACTCCCGCAGTGTGAAAGACCGCACCTACGCCAGTTGTTGTTGAACAGCCAATCAGTGCGGCGCGATCGAATGGCATGTCTTCTCTGACTTTTACCAATGCGTGTTCGTGAATCAGCATCATTTCCGCAAATGACGAGAGGTTTAAAAACTGATGTATCGGTTTCGAGTCTTGAATAAGACGACTTTCTTCCTCTTCTTTGCGGGAAACATCGGGGCTGCTACACAAAGATAAATGACCGGTTAGGCACTTATCGCAGTGGCCGCAGAATGCGGATAGGCAAGTGATTACGTGATCACCTTTTTTGACGTAAGTAACCGCCGAGCCAACTTCTTCGACGATGCCAGCGCTCTCGTGGCCGAGAATCGTGGGAAGCATGTAGGGATAGGAACCATCCATAAAGTGCACGTCGCTGTGGCACACGCCTGCAGCGACGGTTCTAACCAGTACCTCTCTGGGACCTGGTTTGGAAACCTGAACATCTTCGATGACAAGCGGTTTATTGTGTTCTCTCAATACAGCGGCTTTCATAGCTGATCCTTCCTGTGACTTAAGTTAATTAGATGTGGCAGAGTGTAAACTACCAAGCACTGAATGAGAATTGGGACTGATCAATGGTGGCGCTGGGTCGGAATGGGTCAAATTGTGTTTGGAAAATTGAAAGGGAGGGGTCAATACCATTGTGAAAAATAGAGAAAACGAGATGGTGCTTGTCTACATTGCTTTTGGCTCAAATTTGGGAAACAGGATCGATCATGTAAGGCAGATGACTAGCGAGCTCGAATACATTGGTGGCGCCACCATGCGTTGCTCCTCCCTTTGGCTCAGCGAAGCGACCGAAATGGACAGTGACGCCGGAGATTTTGTTAACGGGGTGATCGAATTAAAGACGAAGCTGTCGGCATTGGCATTATTAGATCGTCTACAGCAAATTGAAGTGGCGATGGGCCGTCCCGCCGACCATGGCTTCCATACGGCACGCGTGATTGACCTAGATATTATTTGCTACGGTAATCAAGTGATTTCAACCCCCCGTTTAACGGTTCCTCACCCAAGAGCCCATGAACGTGCGTTTGTACTTAATCCGTTGTTTGAATTAGCGCCGGAACTTAAACTCCCCGGCTTCGATCAGTCGTTATCAGAAATGATAGGAAAGGCACCGCCGATGAAGATCCTTCAATTACCACCTAATCAAGCAGAGAAGAACGGCTCTTTAGCGTGATCGAGGATGTATGAGGGTCGCTGATTGCGGCCCTAAGATTGGTGAATAACGAACGGCTAGCGGAGTAAACAAAGACGATCGAGTCGTCGCTAATGAACTGCGTGTACCGACCGAATAACCGCAGCCTAATCTTTTGGCTTTGGTGTAAACGCAGACACTGGGAACGGCGCGACGTTGCCAGATTTTGGCTCGGTGATTTTGCCGACGCCCTCTTTCGCTACCTCATCGATCCTGACAATCGAGTGCATCGGAATGTAGCTGCGGTTTACGCCCTCGAACTCGGATTTCAGTTTCTCCTCGCTCGGATCAACCACGAGTTGCGAGCGCTCACCAAAAACCATTTCCTCAATCTCGATGAAACCATACAGATCGCTTTGGTAGATTTGGCGCGCATATACCTCGAATATCTCTCCTTGATTGAAGAAGATGACTTTAAAAATGGGTGTGTTGGTCATAAGTTTTAGACGCTTTTGATGAATTCAGGGGCGCAACAGGCGCGTGTATGGCTCGTTTGTCTCGATTTGACATAAATGAGGGCGATGATCGAAAAATCAAGGGTAAAAATGAAGACTGCTGGCAGAATAGCGGTTCTATCTGGCGAAATGAGTGTCTATAATGCGGAGCCTTTTCGCTCGGGATAGCACAACACCCGGGTCTGAAAAACGGAAAACACTCTCAAAAACGAATTGAGCATGACGACCAACAAAGTTTTTATCAAAACCCACGGATGCCAGATGAATGAGTATGATTCTGCTCGCATGCTGGATTTACTCAAAGAATCCCACGGTTACGAATTGACGGATCAGGAAAGTGAAGCTGATCTGCTATTGCTGAATACCTGTTCTATCAGGGAAAAAGCGCAGGAGAAAGTGTTCCATCAGCTTGGACGCTGGCGCAAAATTAAAGCAGTTAAGCCGGATCTGAAGATTGGCATTGGTGGATGTGTTGCCAGTCAGGAAGGGGAAGCCATTAGCAAGAGAGCCCCTTATGTGGATCTGATTTTCGGCCCACAAACCCTGCACCGCTTACCAGAATTGATTGACGGAGCCGGGAAGACCGATTCGGCCGTCATCGATATCAGCTTTCCTGAGATAGAAAAATTTGACTGTTTGCCCGAGGCCTCGGTGGATGGTCCCTCGGCGTTTGTCTCCATCATGGAGGGGTGCAGCAAATATTGCTCTTTTTGCGTTGTTCCCTATACACGGGGCGAAGAGGTCAGCCGGCCCCTAAAAGACGTTTTACAGGAAATCCTCTCTCTCGCAGCAAAAGGTGTTCGAGAGGTCAACTTGTTGGGTCAAAATGTCAATGCTTATCGCGGTGACATTGGCGATGGGACTGTGGCTGATCTGGCGTATCTGATCACTTTGGTTGCAGAAATCGAGGGTATTGATCGCATCAGGTACACGACGTCTCACCCTGTCGAGTTTAGTGACAGCTTGATTGAAGTCTACGCAGAAGTACCAGAGTTGGTCAGTCATCTTCATTTGCCGGTCCAAAGTGGCTCGGATAGGATTCTTGCCAAGATGAAGCGCGGGCACACAGTGCTGGAATACAAGTCGAAGATTCGACGTTTAAGAAAAATTCGGCCAGATTTGAGTATGTCTTCTGATTTTATCATCGGATTTCCCGGCGAAACCGACAAAGACTTTGAAAATACGATGGATCTCATCGCTGAAATCGGGTTCGATCAATCGTTCAGTTTCGTTTTTAGTGCGAGACCAGGTACGCCAGCCGCCGAATTGCCGGATGACACGCCCATGGCGGTTAAAAAAGAGCGGCTGGCTTTATTACAGCAACGTATTAACCAGCAGTCACTTCAGATTAGTCGCAATATGGTCGGTTCCAAGCAGCGTGTGCTGGTGATGGGGCCTTCCAAAAGAGACCCTGGCGAACTGCAGGCACGAACGGAAAACAACCGGGTCGTGAACTTCAAGCAGGACAATCGGTCTCTTATCGGTCAATTTGTTACCGTAGAGATCATTGAAGCCCTACCTAACTCCCTCCGCGGGGTCCAAGTTTGAGCCAGATATTGCTCAATCTGCACTTTTCCTCACGCGCGTGAGGGTATATTCTAACTAGCCGTAACCACCATAAAATGAAATTGGATACAAATACTGCGCCGCACCAGATCACTCTGGAGCCCCTTGATAGTCAACAGCTTGCGAACCTCTGTGGTCCATTCGATACACACCTGCGCCAGATAGAAACCCGGCTAGGCATCACGATTAACAGTCGTGGCAATGACTTCGAGTTTATCGGAAAAGATGAACTTGTCGTCGCCGCGGGCGAATTGCTTGGTCAGCTTGCGAATGAAGTGACGAGTGGGGTCAATCTGACCTCGGACAACGTTCATTTGTTCCTGCAGGAATCCGGCGTAGAAGCGCTGTCGGATGCCGAAGTTGATGGTAATGACTTTATTATCGCTACTCGCAAGAAAAGCATTAAGCCTAGAGGACGAAATCAGATCGGATATATTCGTGCTATTCGATCGAATGACATTAATTTCGGCGTCGGACCGGCGGGTACCGGCAAAACCTACTTGGCTGTTGCCTGTGCTGTAGAGGCGTTAGAGTCGGAGCAAGTCAGAAGAATCTTACTGGTTCGGCCTGCGGTCGAAGCAGGAGAAAAACTAGGGTTCTTGCCTGGTGATCTCAGCCAGAAAATAGATCCCTACCTCCGACCGCTTTACGACGCGCTCTACGAAATGCTTGGTTTCGAGCGGGTCGAAAAGCTAATCGAAAAAAATGTCATTGAAGTTGCGCCGCTAGCTTATATGAGAGGACGCACGCTGAACGATTCCTACATCATTCTGGACGAAAGCCAGAATACCACCGTCGAGCAAATGAAGATGTTTTTAACCCGCGTTGGTTTTGGTTCCACCGTGGTTGTAACGGGTGACATCACACAGATAGATTTGCCAAACAAAACAATGTCTGGGCTGCGCCACGTGTTGGCGGTTCTCAAGGACATAAAAGGGATATCCTTTACGCATTTCAGTTCCAGAGATGTCGTCAGACATCCGCTGGTTCAGAGAATTGTTGAAGCGTACGATCGTAGCGAGAATGGCTGAGACGCTGATGACTGAAAAGGCACCAGAAGATGACACCGGTAATGAACTACAGCATCAGGTTGAAGTTCAATGGGCTGTCGAAGTCGAGCCGTGGATGCCGAAGAATTCAGATATTCATCTCTGGTCTTCTGAGGTCTTGAGGAAACTTAATGAGAGTCCTTCGCCAACTGAAGTGTGTGTGCGGATTGTGTCAGAAGCGGAAATTCAGGGTTTAAATCGGGATTATCGCGACATAGATAAAACGACTAATGTACTTGCTTTTCCTCAGTCAATTGGGCTGGATGTGGGCACTAGCCTATTAGGCGATATTGTCATTTGCGCGCCGGTTGTTCTCTTTGAGGCGACGTCTCAGGCGAAAGCACCGCGGGCGCACTTTGCGCATTTGATCGTGCACGGCATGCTGCACTTGCTTGGTTATGATCACCTTGAAGATAAGCAAGCAGAAGAGATGGAACGAACTGAGATCGTTATACTCAGAGGGATAGGGGTTGATGATCCTTATCGACAAGATTGAGCACCCGAAGGGTCGCGAGCGTAGTGCTCTGAATCAGAGCTAGGAAGAATTATCATGGCAGAGGAAGGATCGAGTAGCGACAGAGGCTGGTTAGAGCGACTGAGCATGGCACTCACGGGTGAGCCAAGCTCGCGCAGTGAACTGATCGAAACATTGCGTGCTGCCGAGCAACGCCAGCTGCTTGATGCAGAAGCGCTGAGCATTATAGAGGGCGCGTTGGTCGTAGCCGAGATGCAAGCGCGGGAGATTATCATTCCGCGTTCACAAGTAGCGGTTGTTCGAATGGATATGTCGACCGAGGAACTGTTGCAAGTCGTGATTGAGTCCGGCCACTCGCGCTTTCCCGTCATCGGGGAAAGCCCGGACGATGTTATTGGTATTTTGCTTGCGAAGGATCTGTTGCCGCTAGCGCTGAAAGGCAAAAAGACAAAATTCAATCTTAAAGATCTGCTGCGACCATGCACGGCAATCCCTGAGAGTAAACGTTTGAATATTTTGTTGCAGGAGTTCAGAGCAACACACAATCACCTCGCAGTTGTTTATGATGAGTACGGTGGGGTGAGTGGTATTGTCACCATCGAAGATGTGTTGGAGCAAATTGTTGGAGACATCGAAGACGAGTACGATCTGGGCGATGAAGACTTTATCAAGCCCCACGCCGAAGGAGACTACACGGTGAAGGCGTTGACGCCGATTGATGAATTTAACGATTTCTTTAAGGCGAATTTTAGCGAAGAGGCCTACGATACCATCGGCGGTATTGTTACTCAGCATTTTGGTCACCTGCCAGAGCGAGACGAGGAAGTTACGATAGATGGTTTTAAGTTCAAGGTGTTAAACGCAGACAATCGAAGAATACGCCTGCTTCACTTGATTCCTCCAGCGTGACCTGACTGTTGTGTCTGACACGCGCAGCAGGCAATTAACGATCTCATTTTTTACAGGTGATGGTTGGCCTGGACACCTTGTTGCTTTGCTCGCCGGTATAATTTGCACCTTTAGTTTTTCTCCATTCGATCTTTGGCCGCTGGCGGTTGTGAGTCCTGTTTTGCTGCTCGCTGTAACTCAGTCAGTTCAGCGACTAACAGGCGTGTTAAGGTATTATTTGTTTGGAGTTGGCCTTTACACCAGCGGTGTTTCCTGGTTTTTTGTCAGTATTCATGTGCATGGGGGCGCCTCTGTGCTCTTGGCGTCTTTCCTGGTGTTGCTGTTTGCACTATCGATATCCTTGTTGTTTGCTGCTCAGGGCTATATCTATCTGCGTTTTTTTCGAATTATTCCCTATGGTCTATTGTTGGCATTTCCTGCTATCTGGGTGCTCAGAGAATGGGTGATGAGTTGGTTGCTCAGCGGTTTTCCGTGGTTGCTGCTTGGTTATGCTCATATCGATACGCCGCTTGTCGGTTTTGCACCGGTGTTAGGGGTGTACGGTTTGAGTGCGTTTGCATTAATGACAGCGGCAATGTTTTATCAGCAAGCGACGAAACATAAAGGCCAACCAGACTCCGCTATAACGGGGCTGGTTATTGTGGCGGTTGTTTGGGTTGCGGGTTTTATACTGGGCGGATACGAGCATACTGACGAAGGAAGAAATGTCACCGTCAGTGCGGTGCAGGGAAACATTGACCAGAAAACAAAATGGACCCGTCGAATGGTCACGCCGATTCTTGACACCTACACCGGTTTGAGCAAATCAGAGTGGGGGAGAGAGTTAATCGTTTGGCCCGAGGCGTCGATCACACTTTTTCGTCAAAATGCGTTTGGTCAACTCGATAGATTAGACAAGATGGCCGATGATAGCGGCTCAACACTTGTACTCGGGATTCCGGATAGAGACGCAAATGGCGGGTTCCAAAACGCCGCTGTGTCGATTGGTCAGGGCAGTGGGCGTTATATCAAACGGCACCTTGTGCCCTTTGGAGAATATGTGCCTCTGGAAAACCAGCTTAGAGGTTTAATTGCTTTCTTCGACCTGCCGATGTCTCATAATCAGCCCGGACCGGAAAAGCAGTTGCCGCTGACGGCGGGCGATCTCACGCTCTCGTTATCGATTTGTTACGAGGTTGTTTTCGGCGATCTCGTGAGGCGCACCGTTGCTGACCCGGATATGCTGATTACCATCAGCAACGATACGTGGTTTGGCGACTCGATTGGGCCATGGCAGCATTTTCAGATGGCCAGAATGCGAGCGGTAGAAAATGGCAAGTACATGGTGCGGGCTACCAACAACGGCATTACTGCGATTATAGATCACAAGGGCAGGGTTCAGAATGCGCTACCTCAGTTCGAACCCGGCGTTTTAAGAGGCCAGGTTCAGGTGATGAGAGGCATGACACCTTACGCGAGGTGGGGAAATACGCCAACGCTTGGCGCCGCGCTGTTTGTTATTTTGTGCCTTGCTTTTACGGGGCGTAAAGCCTCTGTCTAATGCCGAAAAGATGCCCCCTAACGCTGAAGCAGGACACGACCAAAGCCGCGTGCGTTTTTGATCAAGTAGGTCTGTCGTATTAAGGTAAGTGCTTACAGTGTTGTAATCTTGACGAAAACATCCGATTTGCATGCGCTACTTGATGATTGTTGCGATATAACCACGACTATCGTGTGCCAAACCACCCATAATTGAATGTATCACTTGGCGCTATCAGGTAGAATTCGTTCTTTTTTAGAAAACTGCAGCCAAGTCAGATTTCATAACAGATATAAAGGCTGCAAGCGATAACCCAATTGTTCGGTAACGTTTGATTTTTATGGCGGACGAATGATGCGGGTCGGCGCTACTAACCAACCTAATCGAATTTTCGGACAAGAACTCACAAATGACAGAACAATCACCGGGCAATCAAACTTCGGATCAAGAAACCACCAAGAGCGGAAGCTATGATCCCCGTCAAGCTGAATCCCTTGTCCAAAAAGAATGGGATGACTCTGGTATTTACCAGGCGATCGAAAATAGCGAAAAAGATAAGTTTTATTGCCTTTCTATGTTTCCGTATCCCAGTGGGCAATTACACATGGGACATGTGCGAAATTATACGTTGGGTGACGTCATCGGTCGCTACCAAAGACTGCAGGGTAAAAATGTTATGCAGCCGATGGGATGGGATGCTTTTGGATTGCCGGCAGAAAATGCTGCGATCAAAAATAATGTGCCGCCCCAACAGTGGACGATGCAAAACATTGAACACATGAAAAACCAGTTGAAGAATCTGGGTTATGCCTATGACTGGAGTCGCGAGTTGGCGACATGCGACCCGGAGTATTACCGCTGGGAGCAATGGTTCTTTACAAAGATGTTCGAAAGAGGCCTCGTATACAAAAAAGCAGCGTGGGTGAACTGGGACCCGGTTGATCAGACGGTGCTTGCAAATGAGCAGGTAATTGATGGCAGAGGGTGGCGCTCTGATGCGCTAGTCGAGCGACGTGAACTGGCTCAGTGGTTTGTGAAGATCACTGATTATGCTGAAGAATTATTGAATGACCTCGATGGGCTCGATGGTTGGCCTGAAAAAATAAAAACCATGCAGCGCAATTGGATCGGGCGCTCGGAAGGCGTTGAGATATCATTTCCAGTGCCTGCTTCGCAGCAGTTACCGGTCGAAAAACTTGACGTTTATTCAACTCGACCCGACACGTTGATGGGTGCAACCTATCTCGCTGTTGCCGCCCAACACCCGGTTGCGCTTGCCGCTGCTGAGACTGCAACAGCAAACGGAAAGCCAGAGCTGCAGGCCTTTCTTGCCGAGTGCAACAGAGTAAAAGTTGCTGAAGCGGATATGGCGAAACTTGAAAAACTGGGGATGGACACCGGGTTGGTGGCAACGCATCCTCTCACCGGGGAAAGCGTGCCGATATGGGTGGCGAATTTTGTGCTGATGGAATATGGCTCCGGCGCCGTGATGTCTGTGCCGGCGCACGATCAGAGAGACTGGGAGTTTGCTAAAAAGTACGATTTGCCAATTATACAAGTTGTCGCGCCGGCAGAAGGCTCGAAAGAGACTTGCGACATTGAGCACGAAGCCTATCTGACTAAAAACGGTGTGTCAGTCAATTCTGGCGAATTTTCGGGTAAAAATTTCACTGATACTTTTGAGGCTGTTGCTGCAACACTGGTTGAAAAGGGGCTAGGTGAAAAGCAGGTTAATTATCGCCTCAGAGACTGGGGCGTTTCCCGCCAGCGATACTGGGGCTGCCCCATTCCGATTATTAACTGTGATGCCTGTGGCTCCGTGCCTGTGCCCGAAGAGCAATTACCTGTGGTGCTGCCGACGGATGTAGCATTCGAAGGCGTCGGGTCTCCGATCAAAAAAATGCCAGATTGGTCTCAGGTGCCTTGCCCTCGTTGTGGAGGGGATGCCGAACGGGAAACAGATACGTTTGACACGTTTATGGAGTCCTCTTGGTATTACTCGCGCTTTGCCAGTAGTGGTTTTAAAGACGGTATGCTGGATGAAAGAGCCAAATATTGGGGGCAAGTTGATCACTATGTTGGTGGTGAAGAGCATGCAATTCTCCACTTGCTCTATGCCCGATTTTTTCACAAGGTGATGCGGGACGAAGGTTTGGTCAATGGAGACGAGCCTTTCAAGAGACTGTTGTCGCTTGGTATGGTCCTGAAAGATGGCGCGAAAATGTCAAAGTCAGCAGGCGATGCAGGCGATCCGCAGAAGCTGTTGGACAAGTACGGCGCAGACGCTGTGCGCATGGCGATGATGTTTGCTGCGCCTCCCGAGCAGTCTTTTGAGTGGTCAGAACACGGGGTTGAATCTGCTGGGCGTTGGTTAAGAACGAAGCTTTGGCAGGGCGTTGAGCAGCACGTGGCGCTGGGAGCAACCCAACCGCTTGACGTGACGAGTCTGGATGTCGGACAGAGAGCTTTGCGCAGGGTTGTACACGAATCATTGATGAAAGCTGATGATGACTATGGGCGGCGACTTAATTTTAATACTGTGGTCTCCACGGTGATGTCGTTGATGAACCACGTCGCAAAGTTTGAGGACAACAGCGACCAAGGGCGTGCCGTCGTGCAAGAGGCATTGTCAGCTGCTTTGTTGATGATGGCGCCAATAACGCCTCATATTTGTCATCAATTATGGGCTAATTTAACTGGAACGGCGCTTGAATCGGCAGTTTGGATGAGCGTTGACGAAGGTGCACTAGAAAAAACCAGTGTTGAGCTTATTGTGCAAGTCAACGGTAAGCTACGTGGTAAATTTGAGTTTCCTGTTGACGCGGCTCAAGAGAGTGTTGAGCAAATGGCTAAGCAGGATGATAATGTAAGCCGGTTTCTCGATGGCAAGACTGTTCGGAAAATCATTTATGTAAAAAACAAGCTCATCAACTTTGTTGTATCTTAATGATCATACTCGGCGATAGTAGCAATCGAACTCACTTTCTTTTGAATTGGTGGATCAATATAGCGAGCCATAAGCGATCGACTGCAAGTGTCGTGCTTCTGTTAGCGTTGATGACTTCGAGTATATCGAGTTGTGGTTTTCAGCTTCGTGGTACAGGACAAACAACTTCGTTACTTGAATCTGTTTATCTGAATGCTGTCGATAGTAGCGGTGCTCTGGCTCGAGAATTAATTGATTCGCTGTCGCAGTCTGGTGTCGAATTTACAAGCAATGGTAAAGCGCAGGTGAATATCCGACTCGATCGTGAAAGGTTCACACGTAGACCTGTATCAACGACGGGGCAAATAAACGTCGCTGAATATGAATTGACGTTGGAAGTTGGCTTCGAAGTACTGACGAGAAGTGGGGATGTATTAATCGCACCGACCCGTCTTCGCACTGAACGAATCTATACCTTCGATAGTTCTAGTCTGGTCGGTAGCAACGAGGAAGAATCGTTGCTAAATGAAGAAATGCGGCGCGACGTGATCGGTCAGTTGTTGCAACGAATAAACGCAAGAATCAAGGCAACGCAAGCGCCACAACCAATAGGCTGAGGTCGATGAAGGTTTATCCGAACAAACTTGCTGCACAACTTAAGCAGGGAAGATCGTCGATTTATATTGTCAGCGGTGATGAGCCGCTGTTGGTGCAGGAGTCCTGTGATCTCATTCGCAACCAGTTAAAAAATATGGGGTTTAGTCAGCGAGATCTTTTCCATGCGGAGGCTAACTTTGATTGGGAGCAGGTGTTGTTCAGCGCGAACAGCATGAGTCTTTTTGCGGAACAAAAAATACTCGAAATTCGCCTGCCGAGCGGCAAGCCGGGTGACAAGGGTGGTGCAGCTTTAAAGCAGTTTGCAGAGCACACACCCGAAGATACGTGCATGTTGCTTGTGCTGCCCAAAATAGACAGGCGAACTCAGGCAACTAAGTGGTTTAAAGTATTGGAAGCACGCAGCGCTTTTGTTCAGATTTGGCCATTAGAGCCTAAGGAACTTCCAGCTTGGCTAGGTCAGCGGTTCAGGGATGCCGGGTTGAATGCGACGAGGGAAGCGGTCAATGCGCTAGCCTCGCGTATAGAGGGCAATTTGCTGGCGGCGGTTCAGGATATTCAGCGGCTGAAACTAAGTTGCGTTGATGGCAATGTCGATGTTCCGGATATTTTGGCAGGGGTAGCAGATAATTCTCGGTATGATGTTTTTGGTCTCATCGATGCAAGCTTAAGCCAAAATAGTCGGCGAGCGCTTAAAATTTTGCAAAACATGCGGCTGGAAAATGCCGATAAGCTCAGTATTAACCGCATGTTAGCTCGGGAAATCAGAATTCTAATCAAACTGGGTACCGCGAAGGCAAACGGTCAGAGCATCGATGCCGCGATGCGCTCGGAGCGGGTCATACACAAGCGTACGAGGTTGGTGAGTCGTTGCGTCGGTGCGCATAGCGTTGACGAATTTGAAGGGATGATTCAGCATTTATCCCACATCGACAAGTTAACAAAAGGTATCGGCGAAGGTAGTCCGTGGGATGAATTCACGAAGCTGGTGTTGCGCTTGTCTGGCAACAAGTTAGCGGCCTGATGTTACGTTGTTGACGGCAGGTGGTCATGGGGATCAGCTACCGGTCCGGAACGTGGTTTGCTGATGGTATTTTACCAGTTTTCTCGCTATTCTCTCGTCTTCGCTAATATCAACCCCATCGGTTATCGGCAACGCGGACCTGAAATATCAGGTCATGTGTCCCACCCAGACTGCTAATTGTTATCAAAGCTGTCTCGTGTGACTTTTTAGGGTCCCAGCGCTTTGTGAAAAGCTTGGCGACACGCGATAAGCAAGTTTCGATGGCCGGGAAATAAACAATAGTGTTCAGCAATATAAGGTAGTGGTCGTAATGACGGAACAAGGTAAAGCCCTGTTAGGGGACGGAATACCAGATACGCAAATAGATGTGCGTGAAGTTTTTGGTTTGGATATTGATTTGAAAGTGCCCGCGTTTTCGCAACGCGGCGATCATGTACCACCCATTGATGAGAGCTATCTGTTTAACCATGAAACAACGTTGGCAATTCTCGCAGGATTTGCTCATAACCGTCGCGTGATGATTCAGGGATTTCATGGTACAGGAAAATCGACGCACGTGGAGCAGGTTGCTGCGCGTCTTAACTGGCCTTGTATTCGGATTAACCTTGATAGCCACGTCAGCCGTATTGATCTGGTAGGTAAAGACGCCATTGTGTTAAAAGATGGCCAGCAGATCACCGAATTTAAAGAAGGCTTGTTGCCTTGGGCGCTTCAGCATGCCTGTGCACTGGTATTTGACGAGTACGACGCCGGTCGACCTGATGTGATGTTTGTTATACAACGGGTTCTCGAGGTTGAAGGCAAGTTGACGTTGCTCGACCAGAGTAAGGTGATTGAACCGCACAAGTTCTTCAGAATGTTTGCAACCACCAATACGATTGGTTTAGGTGATCCCACCGGCTTATATCACGGTACCCAACAGATTAACCAGGGCCAGATGGACCGATGGAATATTGTTACAACGCTGAATTATCTCAGTCATGAAAAAGAGACGGACATAGTCTGCTCCAAGCTACCCGATATTGATCGCAAGACTGTTTCGCATATGGTCTCTATCGCTGAGTTGTCTCGTCAGGGCTTTATCAATGGTGATATCTCGATTGTGATGTCTCCTCGAACGGTCATTATGTGGGCGGAAAATGCACGCATCTTTAACGACTACGGGTTTGCTTTTCGCCTGACTTTTCTCAACAAGTGTGACGAGACAGAGCGGCCCATCGTTGCTGAGTACTATCAGCGTTGCATGGGCGAAGAACTGCCCGAATCAAGCTCTAATGTGGTTTTAGCGTAACTAAAATGTCCCAGCTAGATGATCAGACAGAGGTCTTTAAACAGGCTGTCACGGCGACGATGAAAGCGATATCCGGTAACGAAGAGTTATCGGTAAGCTTTGGGCGCGGCAAGGCCTATATTCAGGGCAATCGAGCGCGTATCCCTTTGCCAGACAAAGACAAAGGACTGACAGATGCCGAGCTTGCGGCACTGCGTGGTACCTCTGATAAGTTTGCGCTGAATGCTCGCTTTCACGATGAGGCCGAACACACAAGAAACCGCCCAGAGGCAGGTATATCTCAGGAGGTATTCGATTGTGTTGAAGATGCCAGAGTCGCAGCGATAGGCTCTTACCTGATGCGAGGTGTTCAGGACAACCTGACGGCGGAGTTAGGGCAGCTTTGCATCGATAAAGGGTTCGATACTGTCGTCAGGCAGGAGGACTCTCCCCTTGGCGAAGCGGTAGGATTTTACATTCGGGAAAAGCTTATCGGTGATTTACCAAAGCCTGCGACTGATATTCTAAATTTGTGGCGCGATCATATCGACAGTCAGGTCGGTGATCAGGTCGAGGCGCTTGGTGGTGCAATGTACGACCAAGAAGAGTTTGCAAAGCTGACTCACAAGATGATTTATGACCTTGGTTTGTCCGATCAGTGGGGCGACGAGAATAGTGATGCTGATTCCGAAGAGCAGGACGCAGAAGCAGAAGAAATCGAATCTGAAACAGGAAGCGAAAGTTCTGATCAGGAAATGAGCGCTGATGCAGATCTATCGGATGCCATTGAGGGCGAAGTACCGGTAGATGTCGATGCGATGGATATGGCTGAAGGCGAGGGTGAGCAAGACGAAGCCGGTGCACCGCCAGACACGCTCGCCGAACAAAACTGGCTACGTCCCAAAGAAAGTGAATACAAATTCTATTCCGATGCTTTTGATGAAGTGGTTTTTGCCGACGAACTATGTGATCCCGTCGAGCTTGAGCGTCTTCGGGGCGTGCTTGACAAACATTTACAGAATTCTCAAATTGTTATCAGCAAGTTGGCGAATAGACTTCAACGAAAGTTGATGGCCCAGCAAAATAGAACCTGGGAGTTCGATTTGGAAGAGGGCGCGCTTGATACCTCGAGATTGACCAATATCATTATGGACCCCTTTCATCCTCTTGCCTTCAAGCAAGAAAAGGATATGAAGTTCAAGGATACTGTCGTCTCACTATTAATCGATAGTTCAGGCTCCATGCGCGGTAAATCTATTACGATTGCAGCGATGTGTGCTGACATTCTTGGTCGAACCCTTGAACGCTGTTCTGTAAAGGTCGAGATTCTTGGTTTCACTACGCGCGCGTGGCGTGGTGGTCAGTCCAGAGAAATGTGGCTTCAGCAAGGTAAACCGGCACAACCCGGGCGCCTAAATGATCTCAGGCACATCATTTATAAGTCGGCGGATATGCCCTGGCGCAGAGCCAGGCGGAACCTCGGGTTGATGATGAGAGAAGAGCTGCTGAAAGAAAATATTGATGGTGAAGCGCTACTTTGGGCGCACAACAGAATTGTTGGTCGACCCGAAGACCGACGGATTCTCATGGTGATTTCTGATGGCCTGCCGGTAGATAACAGCACGCTGCTAGTGAATTCCAGCAACTATCTCGAGCAACACTTAAAGTATGCCATCGACAAAATTGAAAATCAGTCTCCGGTCGAACTGGTTGCTATCGGTATCGGTCACGATGTCACGCATCATTATCGGCGCGCAGTAACGATCACCGATGCAGATCAACTGGGCGACGCGATGACAGGTCAACTGGTCGATTTGTTTGATGAACAATCAAACACTAATCTGCCGCCACCGAAGCTCGTTGACATTGCTTAGCATCCGCACCAAAAGCCGCTGGAAACTGAGGTTGTTGTGAGCCACCGTAACAAACTGCTCGATCTTATCGCTGACTATCGGCTTCGTTTCCCGCTGGAGGTAGAAATAGCGGCTCAACTCGAGCGCTTCGTCAAAGAAAATCCGGATTGTTTTTCGCGTGAATTGTTAGTCGGCCATGTTACAGGGTCAGCCTGGATCATCGATGAGTCGGCTTCACGAACGCTGCTTACCCACCACAAGAAGCTGAACAAATGGCTGCAACCCGGCGGCCACGCGGATGGCATGTCTGACGTAGCTGAAGTAGCGCTGAAAGAGGCTCGAGAAGAATCGGGACTGAAAGAATTACATTTGCCCTCAACGGCCATGCTGGATATCGATATTCATCGGATTCCCGCCCGTAGGAATGAGCCTGAACATTTTCATTACGATTGTCGCTTTCTTATCCAGTGCGGTAGAGACGATCAGTACGTTATCAGTGAAGAGTCGCACGATCTTGCTTGGGTGCCGATCGCTCAACTCTCTCAATATACCGATGAAGTTTCCGTGACCCGGATGGCGGAAAAGTGCGCCGGTTTTCTCGAAAGCTGCTGCTGATCGCTTGAACTTTGCTTAGTTAAACAAATGACAGCTGACAACGTGGTCACTGGCTATCTGAGTGATAGGCGGTGTCTCGCGCAGGCATTGCTCCGACACGCGAGGACATCTGTCCGCGAATCTGCACCCCGCGCCGACATTGACGGGTGATGTAATTTCACCCTGTATTGGCACGAAGCCACGCGCTCTTTCGAGTCTGGGGTCGGGTTCGGGATTCGATTCGATAAGCAGTTTTGTATAAGGATGCTGTGGTTCGAAGAAAACTCTATCCGAGGGCCCCATTTCCACCAGTGTGCCTAAATACATCACCGCCATTCTGTCCGATACATACCTAACCATCGAAAGATCGTGGGCGATAAAAAGCATTGTAAGGCCCATCGAGTTTTTTAGTTCATCAAGCAGATTTATGACTTGGGCCTGAACAGAGACATCGAGGGCTGAAATAGGTTCGTCACAGACGACAAACCTGGGTTCTATAATCATTGCTCTGGCGATGCCTATTCGCTGCCTTTGGCCGCCAGAAAACTCGTGTGGGTAGCGAGACATGTGATCCGCGTTGAGCCCAACTTTTGTCAACCACTCTGCTACGAGCTCCTTGACCTGATGCGGCGTGTGTTGCCCCTGAATTGAAATACCTTCTCCAACAATATCCAATACGGTCATTCTCGGATTCAAAGAAGAATAAGGATCTTGGAAGATCATTTGAAGTTCTCGAGAATATTTCAAGTGGTCCGCGGCAGTAAACTTTTGTGGTAACTCCTCTCCCTTGTAATAGGCTTTGCCGGAAGTGGTTGGATGCAACCCGATCAGTGTCTTTCCAAAAGTTGATTTCCCTGAGCCACTTTCTCCAACGAGTCCGAGGATCTCGTTTTCTGCAATCTCGATAGAAAGCCCATCGACGGCATGTAAGTTTTGACCGCGGCCAATTTGAAAGTGTTTCTTCAGGTTTTCTGTTTTAACCAGCATCAGGGTCTTCCTCTTGATGACGTCCGGGTTGAAACAATGCCTGAACCTCGGGCGCATCCGGGTGTTGCAGCCAACACCGCGATTGGTGTTCTGAATCGGTCGAGAGTAGACACTCGGGGGGTAGTAATGTTTCGCAAGAACCCATGGCATAGGGACAGCGAGCGAAATAGCCGCAACCGGCAGGAGGATGAAACAGGTCTGGAGGACTGCCGAGAATAGGTGTTAACTTTTTCTCGCGGGTCGTCTTGTTCGATGGCATGGCAGCCCGGAGACCCAGTGTGTAGGGATGGGCCGACGCGTAAAAAATCTCATCGACGGTACCGGACTCGACGATCTGACCGGCATACATGACAGCTACTCTGTCAGCCATGCGGGCGACAACAGCGAGATCGTGGGTGATGAGAATAATTGACATGTTTTCGGTGCGCTGCAGTTCAGACATCAGCTCGAGTATCTGAGCCTGAATAGTGACATCTAGCGCTGTCGTTGGTTCATCTGCGATCAATAATGAGGGATTGCAGGCAAGGCTTTGTGCGATCATCGCTCGCTGTAGCATGCCGCCGGAAAATTCAAAGGGGTATTGTTTTGCGCGTTTCGCCGCCTCAGAGATCTTTGTTTTGTCGAGTAACTCTACCGCCCGATTAAATGCATCCTGTTTACCCATGCCGCGATGTACCATTAACGTTTCAGCGATTTGATCCCCGATTGTCATTGTAGGATTTAGCGAAGTCATAGGATCTTGAAAAATCATTCCTATTTTGACGCCTCGAAATTCATTCGCTTGTTTGGGTGTTAAACCTAAAATATCTTTGCCGTTGAGTTTTGCGGCGCCGCCGGTAATTTCTCCCGGTGGCATCGGAATGATACCCATTAATGATTGCACTGTGACTGATTTTCCACAGCCTGACTCGCCAACAATAGCGAGTGTTTCGCCGGCTTTAACGTCGAAGCTGACACCTCGTACAGCTTTTACTCTGCCGCCGTAAGTCGCGAATTCCACGCTGAGATCTGTAACCTCGAGTATCGAATCGGTCATCGCTATTCCCTCGACCGCATGCGCGAATCGAGCGCCTCGGTTAATCCGTCGCCAAGCAAGTTGAATGCAAGCACTGTGGTGCTGATAAACAGCGCGGGAAAAAATAACTCATGAGGGTGGCTCAGCATGGTTTTAACGCCTTCATTACACATTGAACCCCAAGAAGGTGTGGGAGGCGCAACACCCATGCCAATAAATGATAAAAACGCCTCTGTAAAAATAGCAGCCGGCACTGCGAAAGTAAGCGTCACTAAAATCACTCCCATGGTGTTAGGAATGATATGACGAATGATAAGGTAATGGTCTTTTGCACCTAACAGTCTGGCTGCTTCGATATAACCCTGTGTTCTGATTTGCAAAACTTGTCCTCGAACAAGTCTGGCTGTCGCGGGCCAACCGAGTAACACCAATGCGATAAGCATCGGCAAGATGCCGCTTTCACCCGGACCAATACCGAAAGCAATCTTGAATAGAATCATAAACAGGAGAAAGGGCAGTGCCACGACAAAGTCAGCAAATCGCATAAGAATCGCGTCGAGATTGCCGCCGAAGTAACCGGCGAAACCGCCGTAAAAAATGCCGAACATAACATAGAGAAATGGGGCAACGATGCCAATGAAGAGAGAAACCCTTGCCCCTTCCATAAGCCTTGCCAGCATATCGCGGCCGAGATAGTCGGTACCGAACGGATGAAACTCAAGGCTAATGACGTCGCCGTTTTTAACGTTTGATATTTCGGTAATAAGCCCTCGGGATAGGGCTTCAGATTTTGTAATTGCTATTTTGGGCGTTACTTTTAAAGTAATGTAGCTATCAGACTCATCATATCCGTCTGTTGATACAATGGAGTAATAGTAATCTCTGCCCTCTACGTTAAGCCGATCCTCGTAACTCACTTCATTACCTGCGAACTTTGTACCAAGTGGTAAACCGAGATCGTTGATGCTTTCCGGTAGGTGTTGGTTTCTATAAACGGCATATCCCCCGGCACCAACAACTGGATCCCAAGCAATTCGCACGGCTTGCGTGGTTGCCTCCTCAGCGGTGCGGAGATTAGCAGGTGCGGGCAGCACATCGAGAAACTCAGCAGGTTCGGCAGGGAAGTCCTGAAGAACAATGCCTTGCCAGCGGGTGTGTTCTTCAATAAAAACTGCTTGCTTCGGCAAAGAGGGCGCCTGCGACAACTGGTTTAGATCTTGCAGCGCCGGATCAACTTGCCAGACGATCGGGCCAACCAGCGTGAATAATGTAAGACCTACGACAATATAGAGCGAAACAAGTGCTCGAGTATTTTTCTTCAGTCGAATCCAGGCATCCTGCCAGTAGGACAAAGAAGGTCGAGAGATTTGTTCAGCACTTTGTTTTGCGGCCGAAGGTGAGAAATCCAGGTTCTCGATATCATGCAACTGGGGGTTCAGAAGTGTTGAGTTAGTCATGTCTCTTTATTGCTCAAATTAGCGCTTGATAGTGCTTTGCCTTAGTCTTCTCCAGGTACCTACTGAAGGCGTACCCTTGGATCGACAAAGCCGTAAATGATATCAACCAAAATCACCATAAAAACTAGAAATGCGCCGTAAAAAACCGTTGTTCCCATGATGACCGTGTAGTCGAGTTGCTGTACGGCTTGTACAAAATAGCGACCAAGTCCGGGAATGGCAAAAACAAGTTCCACGACGAACCCGCCTGTTGTAATCGCTGCGATCTGGGGACCAAGGACTGTTAAAACCGGCAAAATAGCGTTTCTTAATTGGTGTTTGAAAAAAATTCTTATCGGAGATAGCCCTTTGGCTTTGGCTGTCTTTATATAGTCCTCATTGACAACTTCGAGCATCGATGAGCGCATAAGACGGGTCAGCAAAGCCATGGTGCCAAGGCCTAGAACGAGCGAAGGCACTAGCATATGTCCGAAAGTACCCCATCCTGCCACTGGAATGACAGAGCTACCAAGCAGCTGGTTGATTTTTACCAGGCTTAACTGTCCGAGTGCAGCAAATACAAAACTGGGCACAGAGATACCAAGGATAACGAGAAACATGATAATGATATCGGGCAGGCGGTTGCGGTAGATAGCGGTGAGTGCACCCCATATGATGCCACCGACAGCGGCAAAAAAGACGGCTAACAATCCGAGCGTAGCGGAAACAGGGAAATGGTCTCGAATAATGTCGTTTACTTTTCGGTTCTGCTGAGTAAAGGAAATGCCAAAGTCTCCTCTCAACATGTTGCTCATAAAAATGACGTACTGTTCGGGGGCTGACTTATCAAGGCCATATTTTTTTTCGAGGTTTGCTCTAATTTCGGCGGTGACCGCTTTGTCGTTCATCAGAGGGTCGCCCGGTACTGAGTGCATTGCGATGAAAGTTGCCGTTGCAATGAACCAGACGGTAACAACGCCCGCCAATAATCTTTTTAGTGTATATGCCAGCATTCGCTTATTACTTCACTACCCTTGCGCGTCGGAAGTCAGGGTCTGCACCTACGACTCTGCGCACAACACCTTTGACCTTTGGATGCATGAGGTAGATAACACCTTGCTCATACTGGGGAATGATGACGGCATCTTCAATCAGGATTTTTTGTAATTCACCCATGGCATCCATTCTTGTTTTCGCATCAGCGCTGGTCATACCTATTCTAACGAGCCTGTCGTATTCGGGGTTATTGTATCTGCCTCTGTTATTGAGGTTCCACGATGCAAACAAATCGCCAAAGGTCATGATGTCATCAAAGTCTGGACCCCAGCCTGCGGCGACCATGTCAAAATCGCCGGATGTCATTTTAGCTAGTCGTTGTTTAAAGGTCTGTATATCTATTTTGACATCAATGTTAAGTTTTTCCTTCAACACGCCCTGTAGATATTCTGCTTGTTTTGCTGATGTGGGTGAATTCCCAACGAGTAATACAAGTGGCGGAATTTCTTTTAAACCCAATTCTGTCTTCGCTTTTTCCAAATGTTTTTTCGCAAGAGCTAGATCTATTTTAGGCTCGGGAGCTTTGTATTCACGCCGAAATTTATCCTCGACGCCGCCGAGCCAGACAGGAAACAGGCTTCGGCCGGGGAGGTTTCCTGGAGTCGCTAATACCTTGTTGACGAATTCCTCGGGGTCAAACACATGTTGAATTGCCTTTCGTAAATTTTGATTTGTCGTGACTCTGCCTTCGCGGAAATTGTATTCAAGATAGAATACCGATCCAGTGGTAAAGCTGCGTATTCTTTGCCGCTGGGTCAGGGCATCCTTGTACGTCTCTCCATCGAGTCTGGTATGGACGATTTTGCCATCGATATAAAGGTTTAACCGAGCCCGTGAGTCTTCAGTAATGTAGTCAGCGTTGATTGCATTTAAGTGGATATTATCCCTGTCCCAATAATGCTCATTTTTCACCATCTTCAACGATGCGCTGTGAACCCAATCGGTTAGTTTAAAAGGACCGTTGTAGAGTAGGTCTTTTGCATCGGCGCCATAACTATCGCCTCGAGCCTCAAAAAAATCACGGCGAGTAGGGAAAAAAGTAGTGAAGGCGACAAGCTTGTCAAAATAGCCGATGGGAGTTTCAAATTCTACTGTCAGGGTATGGTCGTCAACGACTGTCACGGCGAGCGACTCGGCAGGTTTCTCGCCTTTGTTAATCTTTTCAGCGTTCTTTATTGAATACAATATAAAGCTGTATTCGGATGCTGTTTCAGGTTTTAGTGCGGTTTGCCACGCGAACAAAAAGTCGTCGGCAGTGACAGCTTTACCATCACTCCACTTGGCATCTCTACGTAGCCAAAATGTTGCGCCAGCAGCATTAATTTCCCATTTTTCCGCGACCCCTGGAATAATTTTTCCGCGACGGTCGTAGCTCAGTAAACCCTCCATTACATGACCTAATATCAGTGCGCTAACCTGGTCGGTCGCTTTCATGCTATTGAGCTGCGGCGGCTCCTGGGTGAGCGCCAGCGTGATCGTCTGGGTGTCGAAATTAGCTGAGCTGGCTGCAATTTGGGCGAGGCTATCTGACGGTTGAGTGATCAACAATAATACTGTCAGGAAGGGAAAACATAAACGCCGCATAAACTGGATCCGATGGTAAAAAAGAAGAGTAATTATAACATGTTGTTTCGACCGTCGTGTGCCAAAGCACGAAAGCCAAATGTAACGATTATACTGGCTGAAATATGATCAGCGGCCAACGGGCGCGACATCAAATACGACGGTTGTCCTTGTTTGTGCTGATTCAAAAGGAATAGTGCCATGCCACATATAAGAGGGGAATAAGACCAGTTTGCCCACCTTCGGTTTAACAACATGTTGTGCTTGCAGTGGCGGTGTGCACTTGAGATTGGGTTCGCCAAACTTGATCCAGCCACCCTGATCATTGGGCTGAGCATCATCGGCGCTAGACACAAGTTCCGGCGGCAAGTCGACATAGTAGGCTGAACTGAACCAGCCCATGGGGTGAATATGCTGGGTATGAAATCCCTGGTTTCTCAAACGAACGGACCAAGAAGCAGAAAAGTCAAAGTCTCGCTCGGCCGAGAATTCAGGATATGGGGGAGGTATATCCCGCATTTTTTTGATGTGTCGGGTGATGACGCCGCGGAAACTGTTCTGGAGCAGCTCAAGTAGCCTATTTTGCCTGGCGAACAAATTGCCCTGCGTCTGCGTGCCTTGTCGCAGCGTCTGTTCCAGAGGGTGGTGTTGGCTAGTGTGGTATTGAGTCAAACATTCATTGAGTGCCACATTAAATTCGGCGAGGGATGAGAAGCCCGGGGGCGTCGGCAGTTCATACTCGCCCACAAGATCAAAGTTGTTAAGTTGATGCGCTCTTGGATCGTCAAGCAAACGCCAACAAAGGGAGAGATGCGCGAGCACCATCTGGTCAGCAGGCGCTCTCACGGATAATCGTTCCAAAATATCAGACGCCTGTTCAATGTCACCAGCAACAATGAGCGTAAGGGCATAATCGATCCAGTAAGGAACAGCTGTTTCGTCGGTTGGACAGGCCCGTTTGTGGAATTTGATAGCAGTCTCCGTGTCGTTTCGAGCAAAGTGACAACGCGCAATAAAATCGGCAACACGTTGATCATCTGGGTTTAGAACGGAGTTTGTGTCGGCCAGAAACGCCAATGCACGATCCGGTTCCTCGGCGGTTAACAGCGCCTCAACATACGCTTGCTGCAAGGGCGCATCGGACTCGCCTGATTCGATGATTGCTTGATAGGAATTAACATAATCCGGCTGCTGACCAAGATTCCAGAGAATTGATGTAAGGTTTTCGTGTGCAGGTACGTAATTTGGATGCAGCGCGATCACCTTTCTGAAGCATTCGCTTGCTTCCGAGAGCTGGCCGAGGTCTGTGTGTGCATTGCCTTTGTTTTGGAGGAGTTCGTAACTCGGCTCCTTGGCTTCTGTGATGAGCCCTTCAAAGATTTCAAGCGCCTCCGTGGGATTGTTATCCAGTCGCAGTGTGACTGCCAGATTGTGCCTGACCAAAGGGTCCTCAGGTGCCTGATCGTGCAGAGCTCTAAGCAGCTTCAATGCTTTCGCGTACTGCTTTAACCCCTGATGTGACATTGCTAATTGCTGGGTTAGCCCGCGGTCTGCGGGAAAGACGCCCAGGGCTATTTGGCATATCTCAGCGGCCTGTTCATACATTGTATGATCCATAAACAGGTTGATGAGATTCTTGTATGCGGCCAGATAGTTCGGGTCGAGTGATATGGCCAGGTTAAAGTTCTCCATGGCCGGTTGGAATTTTCCTTGGCGCTTGTAGCAAACCCCAAGGTTGTTTCGTACATGAGGTTGTTCCGGCTTAAGCGTTAAAGATGCAAGCATGCACGCCTCTGCCTGCGGATAGTGTCCGAGGTTGGAGTAAAGAGAGCCAAGTAATTGCTTTGCCGTGCCGATCAGGGCAACACTGCCAGGGTCATTGATAACCTCAAGATAGAGCTGCTCGGCCTGAGCATGGTTGCCAGATTTGTGCGCTGCTAGTGCTGAGTTAAGTAAAGCTTGGTTTGCCATTTAGTGATGTTACCTCGCCTCGCATGGTGTCGGGCATCAGACCTTGAATGCGTTGATCGCCCACGCAACGGGTAGTTTATGTTCTGGCAGGACGACCGGCTCATGTTCAATGCCAATAAAGCCGTGCTCGTTAAGTGTCTGGGCGATCCTTTCAATTTCCAATTTTGACGAAGCTGCATGACACATTTCGGTCAATCTCATGATATTTCTGTCGATATCGGCTGACATTTCTTCCAACCAGCCCGTGACATCATTCAGGTCATAGGCGCTGCGCCTCTCATACAGTTGTTTGAAGCCGAAGTAGAGGTGAGCGTGTACTCCTTCTGGGCAGTGCTTGATGGCTTGCTCAAGTGTGCGTTGCGACGCGGCAAAATTATTTTGCTCAGTGAGTGCGTCTGACATTGAGGATGTGCGGGACTTATCGAAAGCGAGCACAATCAGTGCGACGGCATCCGGAATAAAATTGCTGTATCTCGCAATTTTAGCTGCCTCTAACATCTGTTGATTTTTACTGTCGATATAACCGTTCTGATAATGGCACAACAATGCAAGTTGTCCCCCTGGTTTAACAAGTCGGGCAGCCTCCTCAAAAGCGTCCATGCCGGCATATTCAACACCAAACTGGCTAACAACAAAGTCAAAACTATTGTCTGCTAACGGTAATTCGGTCGCAGGGCAAACGTGAACAGTGGTCGCAGGTATTCGCTGTTTGAGAAGCTCAAGGGCAGGTGCAGAAATATCTGCTGCATGTAATTTAAATTGATGATCTGTTGGCAGATGAGAAAATATTGAACCTGCACCTGCTGCGATATCGATCACACTGGCATCAGGTTTTTGTATAAGAAAAAGTTTTTGCCAGTATTCGGCCAAAAAGGGGTGTTTGCCGCCCTGTTTGTTGACGAAGACTTCTCCTTCTATACCCTCGTTCCGCCAGTATTCTGACCAATTTTTGTTTTGTTGTGTCATTTGTCGATAGTAACTGTTTTTGACCAAGGCTGTATGAAAAAACCAGTACAAAGGCGCGCGCAAATAAAAACTTGAGTACCGGGCCGGCAAAAAAAAGGGCGACAAGTAAACTTATCGCCCTTTGATTTTGCCACAAGCCAGTTCGGCTTACTTAGCAA
>ERZ1048872.769-NODE-769-length-31887-cov-8.185379_pt1 | contig 31887 bp, 31 predicted proteins | sample MGYA00383100_ERZ1048872 | MGnify/ENA primary metagenome ERZ1048872 (study PRJEB29581, sample SAMEA5548370) | metagenome | biome: marine; feature: coastal; material: water | depth 50 m | study: Short-term variability in the microbial, nano- and picoplankton...
GACAATATTCAGTTCTCTATCGCCGAACTGAATACCCTCAATTATCGAAGATCCCTGTCTGAGTCGTTCACGTTTCGCCCTTCTGCTTCGGCTCAAGCTCGGGAATCCGTATTTGCCTCATGGACTCGGTCTCAGGAAGAGCAGTATTTTTCAGCCCTTACGGCTGCAGCCGCCCTCAATGTCGGGCATGTTTTAGCGCTCAATGACCGAAGCCTGACCCTCGTTGCTCCTGATGAATTTGTTTTAGACGCTACCTACGTATTGAATATCAATCACAGTCGCGCTGAAGTACCCAAACAGGTGCAGGGGAGACTCGTATGGGTCTTAAAACAGGGTTCTGATGGATTATGGTCTATTTTAGAGTGGACTGATCAGGAATTGGGATCCGAGCCCTCCTGGAGCGATCTCAAGGCTGAGTTCATGAAATAGCACCTTTGTTGCGATATTGAGCAATGCGCATTGCCCTCATCATATTGGTTCTCAGCACAAGTGTCGCCGCCTGCAATCCATTTGCGCCGGCCCTTGAAGAAGGCAATCCATTCGGTGACCTGCTGGGGGATCCGACAACGGTCGAAGGCTTTTTTACCAATTTCCGAAACGCCTACGAACTGAGAGACCTCTCCCTTTACGAAACGCTGCTAGATTCCTCGTTCATCTTTGTCTGGCATGACTTTGATGCTCAAGTGGACCGGGAATGGGGCTTTGCACAGGATCTTGAAACCACTCGGCGGCTCTTTCAGAACTCGTCACTGATTCGTCTGCAGTGGAATCAAATCATCACTCAAGACGAACTGGAACGCTTCATTAAAATGCGTATCGTTCGCTCCTTCAATCTAACGGTAACGCTCGAGCAAGGAGACGTATTCAGGACGGATGGAAACGTCAACTTCCAGCTAGTTAGACCCGATTCTGTTTCGTCGTGGCGATTAAGACGATGGCGAGATGAAAGTGAACTGTAAAGAGGGTTCAAAGCTGGGAAACGGCGCCTCGACCGTCCAAGATTGCCCCAGCATAATTGACAATTTTTACATGTTTATGCACCTCTCTAGAGCTAAATTGGCAGCCCCCGTTTATCTGATTTATAGCGTATCCGCACATGCAAAAGGCTCTTTCCTACACCGATGCAAACTTTGACCGATTCGTAGAAGAACTCAAAGATTTCCTTCGCATTCCTTCAGTCAGTACAGATCCGAACCACAAAGACGATGTAAACGCAGCGGCAGAGTGGGTTGCTCAGAACATGCGGGACATGGGTACTTCTCATGTGAAAATCATGCCGACCGATGGGCATCCGATCGTGTATGCGGAGGACATGGTGGACCCATCCAAACCTACTATTCTGGTGTACGGGCACTATGATGTTCAGCCACCTGACCCGCTCGAGTTGTGGGATTCCGAACCGTTTGATCCAGTGGTCAAAAACGGAGACCTGTATGCCCGCGGTTCATGCGATGACAAAGGACAGATGTTCATGCATGCCAAGGCCGCCGAATCCTACTTCAAAGGCACAGGAAGCATGCCTCTGAATGTGAAGTGGATCTTCGAAGGCGAGGAAGAGATTGGCTCCGTCCACCTTCCCAAGTTTTTGGAAGATAACAAAGACATGCTCGCTGCCGATGTTGCGGTCGTTTCTGATACAGCATTGTTCGGGACGGGTGTTCCATCCATAACCTACGGCCTTCGCGGGTTGGCTTATGTTCAGGTGTCCTTAGAAGGACCCGACCGAGACCTTCATTCTGGTGTGTATGGTGGAGCCATTGAGAACCCCATTAATGCGCTCGCAAAGATGATTGCAGATCTGCACGATGAGAATCATCGTATCACAATCGATGGGTTCTACGATATGGTCATGCCGCTGACCGACGAAGAACGAACAACGTTCGCTAGCCTACCGTTTGACGCAGACGAGTGGGTTGCTGATGTGGGCGCTTCAGAGTCCAAAACGGAAGCAGGCTATTCTGTACTAGAAGGCACGACGGCCCGCCCAACGCTAGACTGTAACGGTATTTGGGGTGGATTTACGGGTGAAGGAGCTAAAACCGTTCTTCCTTCACTGGCCCACGCCAAGATTTCCTGCCGCCTCGTCCCTGGACAAACACCAGAAGAGATTACAGACAAGTTGCAGGCGCATTTCGAGAAGCATTGCCCGTCTACAATGAAGCTCACGTTTGAAGATCTGCACGGTGGCCACGGAGCCCTTGTTGATACTAATAGTGATGCCATGAAAGCCGCCTCGGAAGCCATGGAAGGGGTGTACAACGAAAAACCATACATGGTGCGTTGTGGCGGTAGCATCCCGATTGTAGCAGATTTCAAAAAGATTCTAGGTCAGGAAACGGTATTGATGGGCTTTGGACTCGATTCAGATGCCATCCACTCCCCTAATGAAAAATTTGGGTTAGATCGATTCCGCGCAGGAATCGATACCATCATCCGCTTCATGTCCATTTACGCGACCAAGTAGTCCTGATCACTTCCCGAACCAGCGTTATGAAATATGTATTCGCTCAGGTGGTCTTTATAGCCCTCCTAGTGGGTTGCTCCGCCCCTGAAGTAGCCGAAAAATCTCCGTTCACCGGCAATCCTTGGCCCGAGATTCGCGCCGAGCGGATTGAGACGCTTCTCCCCGTCGCCATGAGCGATCACGAGATGGATGCATGGATGGTTATCTGTCGGGAAAACAACAATGACCCGTTGGCTAGCCATGTTGGATGTGAAAATGCAGGTGGATCAGCAGCATTCATGTTCTTTCTCCAAGAAGGAGCCTTGACTTCGATCGCGATTTCCCCATCCGGAGAAGCCACTTCTCTAGCTGAAACGGAAATAATGGATGAAGTGATTGAGATTGCACGAGGTGTCGGGCTTTGGGGAAGCGTGGAAGCCCAATTCGAACGCTTTCAACCTTCAAAGATTGCCATCAATACGGGTCGTACACCCATTGCCGATGGGTTATCTTATACGCAGTACACGTCCATGATCAATGGAGTGGATCCCGTTTGGACCAACCGGATGGTGTCTGCTGAACCCATGATTCGCTCTTGGCTTTCGGTTAAGATCCCGGCTGAAGTGGAAATCATGCGTCAAGCTGCTGAGATCACCGCTCGTTGGGAGGTGGAAGCGTACGCCGCCGCCATCCCAGGCGAAACGACTGATCGTGATATTGCTGACTTCCTCGAAGCTAAGATGGCGGAGATGGGTGTAGGTGATGGTTGGGCAGCTGAGCAAAATCCGGCCGTGAACTCAGGTAAAGACCGAGGGCACTCCCACCCTACTGAGCGCGTGATTCAACCTGGTGATTTCATTCAGACCGACTTTGGTATCCGCGTACACGATCGATGGGTAACGGACATTCAGCGCTTTGCCTATGTGTTAGCGCCCGGCGAAACGGAGCCTCCTGCTGATGACCTTGCTAAATGGGAGGCTGCACGAGCAGGAAGTCGCGCTGCATTTGCAGCCATGAAGCCGGGAGCCACCGGAAACGAAGTAGATCGTGCTCAACGCGTGATCCTAAAAGAAAATGGAAGCATCCCGGTTATGTGGGGTACAGGACATCCAGTAGGATACTGGGCTCACGACAGCGGCCCCAGCCTCAGCGGTGGTCGGCTGGGACAAGAACTCAGGGTCTCACCCACCCAGATTCTGAAACCGGGCATGACGTTCGCCTTTGACGGATTTCACTCCTGGCAGCTGACCGATTCGACCACCAAGACACTTTCTGTTGAAGAAATGGCGGTCATTACTGAAACGGGTGCCGAATGGCTCACGCCGCCGCAAGAAGACCTAATTCTCATATCTAGCAACTAGCCTTTCATGGAACGCAAAGACTTGTTCGATGAAGCTACCTTCGATGAAATCGTAGCTCGAATTCAACAATTGACCGCCGCGTCAACTCCTGAATGGGGCCAAATGAGCGTTGCCCAAATGTTAGCCCACGCGGCCGAGGTACAGGATGTGATGAATGGTAAGCCCCTAAAAGGCACCCCGTTCCTCTTCCGTTTAATCGGACCTTTGATTAAACGTCTTGTGGTCGACAAGAAACCCTACAAACGTAATCTCCGAACCCATCCGCAGTATGAAATGACGGATTCAGAGGACTTCGAGACGCAAAAAGATCGTCTCATTGATTCTATTCGGTCTTACCGGGCTTTAGGGAAATCAGAACTCAAACATCCTATTTTTGGCCGTCTATCTGCTGAAGAACGAGGCTGGGCTGCGTACAAACATTTGAATCATCACTTGTCCCAATTCGGTGTCTGAGCCCACTGAAGAGCGATTACTCGCAATTGATATGGGACTGCGAGCCGGTCTGGCCGTCTTCGGTAGGGACGGTAAGCTCATCTGGTACCGTTCGCGTAACTACGGTAACAGAAGCCGCCTCAAAAAGGCCGCCTATTCCGTACTCAATGAAGCAGCGCCTATCTCTGTTGTCACTGTCGAAGGTGGTGGAGAACACGCCACACCGTGGACACAGGAAATCGAGCGGCGAGGCTTGCGCTTGATTCAGATAGGTGCTGAGCGTTGGCGCAAAGAGCTCTTGTTGAATAGACAGCAGCGTCATGGCGTGGAAGCTAAATACCATGCTGACACCTTAGCTCGGAAAATCATTGAATGGTCGGGCGCTAAGCGCCCCACTTCCCTACGCCATGACGCCGCAGAAGCTATTTGCATCGGTTTTTGGAGCGTACAATATCTGGGGTGGCTCACAGAAGTCCCGCCCCAGCTTAAACTCTAAAGTTCTCTCCTTTGGTTTTCTTGTGAAACAGGCCAAAGGCTTTGCTTTAAAACTGCGGATAGGGTAACATTGGCGCCCGGACTAGGTTAACTAGTCGATCTACCTGCCTCGGTGGCGGAACTGGTAGACGCATGCGACTCAAAATCGTATATCCTTACGGGTGTGGGGGTTCGATTCCCCCCCGAGGTACATGTTAAAACCCCAATCTATTGCTATGCAATGGGTTGGGGTTTTTTCTATTCTATTAAAATGGCTCCAATTTTAGCGTCTTATTCAGATTCCCAGACCCTCAGCTAGGTGTCGCCTGGGAACTTTAGCCTTTCGAATTGCATTCTAGCGCCTCAATTCGGCACTTCGCCTTCTAAGGCAAACAGCAGGACCTCTATCTATTAGCGAGGTTGAGTCGCATTTTTTCTCCCCCGATCACTGTTGTACGGGCGGGCAGTATTCGTCGCTTCGAACACCCATGTTCTAACGGATCAGAAGTATTCTGACCACGCGCGACCTCATTTTATTGTTATGTCTACTCCTAATTCAAACGACCCGAACGGGTTTTCTCCGTTCGGTTTACACAAAAACCTTATGCGCGGCGTACGCGCAGCAGGTTATGAAAACCCCCGCCCTATTCAGGCCGAATCTATTCCGGCCATTCTCGAAGGAAGAGATGTGTTAGGTCTGGCCCAAACGGGTACCGGTAAGACGGCTGCGTTTGCGCTTCCCGTCATTCAGCACATTATGAATCAGACAACACGTGAGTCTCGTGTGTTAGTCTTGGCTCCAACCCGAGAACTAGCCAATCAAATAGCTGAGGAGTTCCAAACCTTTTCCAAATTCACGGACGTTACTGGAATGACCATTTATGGTGGCGTTTCGATGGGAAATCAGATTTCTTCTTTGCGCCGCCGCCCCGATGTAATCGTTGGCTGCCCGGGACGTGTATTAGATCTCATGCAGCAAGGGCACCTCAAACTAAATAGTCTTGACACGCTCATTCTGGATGAGGCGGATCACATGTTTGACATGGGATTTCTGCCTGATATCAAAAAGATTCTAAGTCGGTTACCAAAAAACCGTCAAAATCTATTGTTCTCGGCTACCATGCCGAAGGACATTCGTCACTTGGCAACGGACCTCCTTTCAGACCCTCATGTCGTCGAGCTAGCTGACAAAGCTCCTGTTTCTACGATCGATCATGCCTTATACCGCATTCCGGAAAAGCGCAAGAGAGACTTACTACATGTCATTCTTGATCGTGATGACTTTGACTCAGCCATCATTTTCACCCGCACGAAGCATCGCGCAAAACGCTTAGCTGATCAGCTCAGCAAAGCAGGCCATCGTAGTGCCGCCCTTCAGGGAAATATGTCTCAATCCCAGCGAGACCGCGCCATGCGTGGTTTTAGGGAAAGAACGTTCGACATTCTCGTCGCTACGGATATTGCCGCTCGTGGACTCGATGTCGAAAAGGTGTCTCACGTAATTAACTTCGACGTACCCAACACGCCAGAAGCCTATACTCATCGCATTGGTCGTACCGGTCGCTCAGAGAGAGAAGGCATCGCTTTCACTTTCGTCACCGGGGAAGACATCGGATGGGTGAAGGCAACTGAACGCATGATTGGTTCAAAAATTGAACGTCGTCGTGAAGAAGGATTTGAACCAGACCAAGAAGCGCGTTCTTCCAGCAGATCGAAGAATGGAAACGGAAGATCCAACAGGTCCCGGTCCGGTTCTTCTCGCTCAAATGGTTCGCGCTCAAATGGGTCTCGCTCAAACGGATCTCGATCAAAACCTAAGAACAGTTCCTCACGTAAGTCTCGTGGACAAACGAGCAGTCGTTCGCGGCGCTAAAGCGGAGAGGCATCAAAGTTTGAAAAATCGAATTCAGGCTAGATCTGCGAGCACTTTTTTTGAGTTTTAGGTATTTTCTCGTCAAGGGAATAACAAAGCCTCAACTTGCTCGTAGGCGAGTTGAGGCTTTCGTTTGGGCAGCGGATAATTGACAGGATCTGGAGAAATGGCAATTGAAAAGACACGTTGGAATTTGAGATCAGTTACCCCACATTTCAGGACTGGTGTAGCAGCCTCATTTCTAATCTTGGGACTGATGATGTCCGTATGGACCAGCCGAACCGTCGCGGCACAATCCACGCACATGCCAGATTTCGAAATGGCTGACCAGTTCGGAGAAGAAGTGTCCCATACCGACCTAGATGGCAAATGGACGGTTATGATGGTTGCCGATCGACAGGGTAGCACGTTCTCTTCAGAATTAGGTGCTTATCTTGAATCTGGCCTGTCCCCCTTATATCCCGATATGGTTTTCATGGCTGTAGCTAATTTAGAAGGGGCCCCTCGTCTCATTCGCTCGCTCATCCGAAAAGGTATTCGCAGATCTAATAAAACCCCCGTCCTTCTAGACTGGCGAGGGATATTCCAGGCATCGTATCCCCTTTCTGAGCAAAGCGTTGACGTTTTTTTATTCAACCCCTCAGGCAACCTTACGCATCACAGTACCCACCATTCCTTCGATTCGTCCGCTACGGACCAGCTGGGACAACGTATTTCAGGAATTCTAAGCAATTCTCAGTAGAGCGCGGACGTTTTGCAACTCTAAAAAACGTCCAAAACAGTCATTTAAACCCCATGTATTTCAATATTCGCCCACGAGTGAACGATTTTTAGGTTTTAATCGTCCATTTCGTTTATTTTGCTTCCATGAAAGAGCTTCTGACAAGTACTTCTGCAGCAAAACTAGCCGGCGTTGGTGTGTCCAGCATCAAACGTTGGGCCGACGAGGGTAAAATTCGGGCAGTCAAAACGCCTGGCGGTCATCGCCGATTTGTCAAGACAGATCTAGTTGATTACCTCAACAACGGAAGTAAGGAAACGGTGTCCTCGGTAAACCCGAGCGATTCTTGGCTGACAGCGATGCTGACCATGAACACATTCGAACTACAGGGAGCACTATTGTCCTCGCGCGGACAGTTGGGTTCTTGGTACAAAGTCATGGACGAACTTGGTCTTGGCGTGCAATCGCTAGGCGCGGCCTGGGTCGATGGGGAAATCACTCTTGGAGAAGAACACATCGCGACGGAAAAGCTATCCCGAGTATTGTCCAATCTGTATGATATGGTTCCTGAAACACCGCAAGATCCAGTATGTCTGCTCGCTTGCGTTGAAGGTGATATGCATACGCTTGGTTTATCGATGCTCCGTATTGTCTTGAGAGAGGCAGGCTGGAAAAGCATTTGGATGGGAGCTTTTACGCCCATTTCTGAACTCCAAACCTTTATCACCCAGAAAGAGGTTTCTATGGTGGCACTTTCAGCCTCTAGCTCTTCCAACAACGAAGGCGTCCTTGAAGCTCAGGCCAACGAAGTGGCTAAGTGGTGCAGGGATATGGGCGTGACGCTCATTCTGGGGGGAACGGGACAATGGCCCATGGAAGTCCATAGTGCCCGTCGTTTTTACAATTTTACATCATTCCATTCATTTGTAGACACTCCATGACACAAGCTGATGCACCACATCGCAGGATCGTTGTAATCGGAGCTGGGTTTTCTGGCCTTGCCTCGGCGATCACGCTAGCCCAACAAGGACATGATGTTACCGTGGTTGAAAAACACTCCATGGCGGGTGGGAGAGCTCGAGTCTTTGAGGCCGACGGATACCGATTCGATATGGGTCCAAGCTGGTATTGGATGCCGGATGTCATTGAAACCTTCTTCCAATCTGCCGGCACCTCTGTCTCAGAACATTTTGATCTAATTCGACTGGACCCCTCCTACCGAGTCTGGTACGCTGATGGGCCTGTGAATGTACCTGCTGGCTTAGAAGCCGTTCGTGCTTTATTTGAAGAAATGGAACCGGGCAGTTCATCATCATTCGATGCATTCATGGACGAAGCTCGGAAGAAATATGAGCTAGGGATGGACGAGTATGTTTGGAAAACCGGACATAGCGTCACCGAGTTCACCAATCCAATGAGTGTGGTTCGGTCCTTCGGCTTATCCATGTTTGGATCTCTTAGCCGACACGTAAAATCCTTCTTTTCATCCGAAAGGATCCAACAATTGCTCGAATTTCCCGTTTTGTTTCTTGGATCTCGTGCGGCGCAGTCGCCGGCTTTGTACAGCCTGATGAACCACGCCGATATCACTCTAGGGACATGGTACCCTGAAGGGGGCATGTATGAGTTGGTTCGCGCTCTACAAAATATTGCTACAGCTTCTGGAGTCACGTTTCAATTTGACACAGAGGTTTTGGAAATAGTGGACGATGGTCAAAAGGTATCGAACGTTCGAACATCCGCGGGTGCGATAGAGTGTGATTCGATTATTGCCGCTGCTGACTACCATTTCGTAGAACAACAGTTATTAAATCCGAAGTGGAGACGTTACTCAGCCGAGTATTGGGATAGCCGGCAAATGTCACCCGGAGCCCTGATTTATTACCTCGGTCTAGATACCCGTGTCCCCGAATTGGAACATCATAACCTTTATTTTGATGTGCCTTTCAATGCACATGCAGACAAGATCTACTCTGAACCAGGATGGCCGGACGAACCTCTATTTTATGCAGCTGTTCCGTCAAAAACGGATGATAATGTCGCCCCAGATGGACATGAAAACATCTTCATCCTTGTTCCACTAGCCGCTGGACTAGCCGACAACCGAAAAGCCCAAGACGATATTTGGGAAAATATACTTGACCGACTTTCCGAAACCTCGGGCATTAATATTCGCGATCATATCGCATACCGGAAGGAGTATACCCACGCCAATTTTGAGATGGACTACAATGCATTCAAAGGCAACGCTTACGGACTTGCCAATACGCTGAATCAGACGGCATTCCTGAAGCCTAAAATGAGGTCCAAGTTAGCCGGACTGTTCTTCGCTGGACAGCTGACCACTCCGGGGCCGGGTGTGCCCCCTTCCCTAATTAGTGGAGCTGTTGCCGCTCGAGAAGCGAATGAATGGCTCACCTCACTACCCCGACGCAAGGAGGCCGTAGTATCGTGAAAAAGCGTAATGCACGTCTAGATCTGTATGGAGAAGCCTGCTTAGAGATGAGCAAGAATGTCACCCATCTGTATTCAACTTCGTTTTCAAAGGCTATCAAGGGCCTTGGAAGCGATATCCGGGATGCTGTTTATGCTATCTACGGATTTGTGCGCCTCGTGGACGAAGTCGTCGACTCCTTCCACGGGTATGACCAACGGCGCATGTTTGATGACTTAAAAAACCAAACAGAACAGGCGCTCGCGACCCAATTTAGTACCAATCCAATACTACATGCTTTCCAAAAATCGTATCACGCTTTCGGTATTGAAAAGAGCTACGTAGACGCATTCATGAACAGCATGGAACGCGACCTCAGTCAAACGGAATACGATGAATCTGGATATGCGGAGTATATCAAGGGATCCGCGGAAGTCGTCGGACTGATGTGTCTGAAGGTATTCGTGCGAGGTGATCAAGCCCAGTTTGATCGCCTCAAGCCCGCAGCCATTCGATTGGGAGCCGCCTTTCAAAAAGTAAACTTTTTGCGCGACATCCGGGAAGACTTCGAACAGCTTGGACGTACCTATTTTCCAGGCACGACGATTACTGAGATGAATGCTGTGTCCAAACAGCAAATCGAACTGGACATCGAAAATGACCTTGCAGAAGCGTACAAGGGTATTATTCAATTACCGAAAGATGCTCGCTTCGGCGTCTACCTAGCTTACCGCTATTACAGAAAACTGCTCTTAGAGATCAAAAAAGTCCCAAGCTCACAACTCCTCAAGCAACGAATCCGTGTGGCAGATTCACGGAAAGCGCTGTTGTGGGCCTCAAGCTACGCCCGGCACCAATTCAACCTTGTTTGAGATCCCCTCCTTTTATGATAGCAGAATCGATAGATAACGTAGTCCTAGTTGACGAATTCGACAACGATATTGGACTCATGGAAAAGCTGGAAGCCCATCAACTGGGCCTGTTACATCGTGCCTTTTCCGCATTTATATTTAACTCCGAAGGTCAAATGCTCCTTCAACAACGTGCATTCTCTAAGTACCACAGTAAAGGATTGTGGTCGAATGCGTGCTGTAGTCATCCAAGAGTCGGTGAATCGTTGCATCTAGCTGCGAAGAGAAGGATGCAAGAGGAAATGGGATTCGAATGTGACGTAGAAAAAGCATTCGATTTTATTTACCATGCTCCGTTGGAGAACGATCTTACAGAACATGAATTAGATCACGTATTGATTGGTCAATCGGATTGCATCCCCAAACCAGTTGCCTCAGAGGTTGCCTCATGGCGCTACGCTTCAATTGGTGATATTCGAACAGAAATCAAAAACAATCCGGGCCAGTTCACCGTTTGGTTCAAACTCTGCTTTGAGCAAGTTGCGACACATATTAATCAGAAAGACCCCGTAGCATAGCATGGACATCTTTGTCAACTTCCTGATCGTTTTGACCACCTTCATAATCATGGAAGGTGTTGCATGGGCCGCCCATAAATACGTGATGCACGGCTTCATGTGGTGGTTTCACGAGGATCATCATGTTAGAGACGATCATTTTTTTGAAAAAAACGATGCGTTTTTCCTGATCTTTGCCATCCCTTCTGCCTATTTCTTCATCACAGGTACGCTGAATGGAGATTTCCGAATCTGGATTGGTCTCGGAATCCTGCTCTACGGAATCTGTTACCTCGTTGTACATGACGTCTTTATCCACCAGCGGTTCAAGGTGTTGCGACGCACGGACAACAGATACCTTAAAACAATCCGAAAAGCGCATCTTCTGCATCACAAACACTTGGGGCCAGAAGACGGTGAATGCTTTGGCATGTTGTGGCCTCCTTTTCATGTTTGGATGACACAGGATAAAAAGAAGCCCGCTCAGAAGACCCAATGAGCGCGGCCTACCTGCTTATCAATCTGGGAGTCATCTCCGTACCCCTTTTATTCTCTTGGCATCCTAAATGGACATTCGCCAAGTCCTGGAATGCGTTTTGGCCGGCTTGTATTCTAGTGCTGATCCCGTTTATCGCATGGGATGTTTGGTTCACTGACAGCGGATTTTGGGGATTCAACCCCGATTATTTGCTCGGACCCGCGCTTTGGGGACTTCCAATTGAAGAGTGGCTGTTTTTCATCTGCATTCCCTACTCGTGCGTCTTTACGTATTTCGTATTGTCACGCAACGGAGCTCAGAGTGCTCCCTTCCACAAGGCCATCCTTTGGGTACTACTCATCTTGGCTAGCGTGACCGTCCTCTTAAACGGTGATGGAATGTATACGCTAGTAACAGGTATTGGCGCGATCCTGCTCATCATTTGGCTCATGATCCAAGGCCCAACGTGGCTACCCGCCTTTTTCAAAAGCCTCCTCATCCTGATCATTCCCTTTGTGCTGACCAATGGCATATTGACGGGTATTGAGTTCTGGACGTATCCATTATTGAATTCAGATCCTGCATCTATTTCTGATTCCATTGTGTGGTACAACAACACAGAAAACCTGGGAATACGGCTTTTGTCGATCCCGTTGGATGACTTTTTCTATGCCTTCCTACTCATTGGGCTGAATATCACCCTCTTCGAAGGCTTTAGAACCAAAATCGGGACGCTGAGCCAGAGCTAGCGTTGTCAGTCGAAATACGTATCGATTACCCACTGTGGCTGCCATCGATCAGGAGTTCGCACTATGGTGCTGTAATCAAACACCTCTGAATCTAGCGAGTCCACGTAAAGCGGGTGCGGATCATCGAACTCTGTATGGTAGACCTCCATGCGAGCACGGAGACGGTCTGCTTGACTTGAAAACGCAGGATCTCCAGAAAGGTCGTTCATTTCAAGTGGATCACTCTGGAGGTCAAACAACTGCTCACGATCTAACCTTGGGTAGCGGATCAGTTTCCAACGCTCGTCTCTTACACTTCGGTGAAGATCTTCGTAGGTGGTGTAGATCTCATCGCGAATGGATTCTTGCTGGCCCTGCAGCAGTCTATACAAACTTTGACCATCCACGCCATCGGGGACCTCAAAACCGGTGAAATCTGCAATCGTAGGCAGTAGATCATACAGCATGACGAGTGCATCCGTCTCTCCTGCTGGTATGCCTGGACCCGAGATGATCAAGGGTACGCGATTGCTATGCTCGTAGAGACTCTGCTTGCCGAGCAACCCATGACTTCCCATAGCCAGCCCATTGTCAGAAGAGAAGATGATAATGGTATTATCGCGCAAACCATTCACATCGAGCGCACCAAGTATGTCTCCAATGCGAGTATCCATGTGATCGATCAGCCCATAGTACTCGGTTAGCTGGCTACGAATCACTTCCGGCTCGCGCGGCCACCCGGCTAACTTTTCATCGCGCCCGGTCATCCATCCATTATGGAAGGGGTGGATTGGGAGGAAATTTTCGGGTAATGGGGCGTAATTCTCCTCTTCTCGCATAAACTCGGGTTTGGGTGTGCGAGGATCATGAGGCACTGAAAAAGAGACATAAGCTAGGAAAGGAGCCGAGGTATCTGCTTGAGCATAATCCTCAATGAAGTCAATGGCAGCATCGGCAAACAAATCTGTAGAAAAGCCCCGATTTTCTATCTCCGAGAACTCGCCTTCTGAATTCATCTGTTGGATGTCCAATGCAAAATGATTGGCCATCCCACTGAAAAGAATATTCCGCCCCTTGGTAAAGCTACGGGCAAAGGACTCCCGGCTTTGATGCCACTTTCCGGTTCCGAACGTTATATACCCATCGTTGGCCATACGTTCAGGAAACGTGGCCACGGAATCTAATCGATCATACACGTGGTAGAGACTGCGCCCGCTCATTAACATGGCCCGACTTGGCCTACAGACGGCTCCATGAATAGAACCCATGATATGAGCTTCCCGAAAGTTGAATCCACTTTCAGACAACTTGTCTAATTCGGGTGTTTTAACGAAATCGTTTCCATACGCGCCGATTGCATCGGCGCGCTGATCGTCCGAAAAAAGGAATAGAATATTAGGCCGTTCCGGAATCGATTCTGAAGAACACCCTGCACATAAAACCGCTAGAAACAGCGCAAAAAGCAGGTTAGAAGAAGGAAAAGATGCTTTGATAACGAGGCCTCTCGGGATTGGACTTCAGGTAAGCCGTTTTTTCAAAGATAGGCTGAGCGCATTCCAAATGCTTTTTCGACGGGGGCACGGTAGACGTAAGCGTGATACCCTAGCCGTAAACGAACGAAAGCCTTAATACATAACCCCATTAAGGCGATGTATTAAGGCTTCCAAAACAATGAGATACTGATTAAATCAGTCTTCGTCCTTGAACAGGTTTCCAATGAACCCAGCCACAATGGCTATCCCGATCAAGATCCCGACCACGAGAACTGAACTCGGTTCTGGAACCAGTGAAGCAGTCAAGGGAAGCGCGGGGGTTGCAACCATTACAAAAGCCCAGCCGATAATACTTTTATTCTGAAAAGCCATGATGTCCTTATTAAGTGGATTCGATTGGAAAATAAGAAGACTTGGCGGGTATCATACCGCTTGAATGATGAAGTTTTGAGTATTCAAGTAAAGGATTGTGGTTACTAGCAGTTGATTATCACTGTACGAATTCAGATTCTGGGTACAATCTTACCCCACGCCCTTGACTACCCTTCATACATCTACCCGACTAGAATCACTTGACGCCTTGCGCGGACTAACCATCGCCGGCATGTTGCTTGTCAATAATCCCGGCTCCTGGAGCCATATTTATTGGCCGTTGGAGCATGCGGCGTGGAACGGATGGACATTCACTGATCTAGTCTTTCCCTTTTTCCTTTTTATGGTGGGCGTCTCCATGATGTTCTCCTTTCCGAGGCGCTTGGCAAGAGGTGACTCCAAACGTACGCTGTTTACACACGTGGTGCGTAGATCCGTAGCCCTAATGCTTTTGGGATGGTGGGGCTCCGTGTGGTGGCGCATGTTCTGGACCGGAGGCGGACTGAACGATGTGGCAGCCATTGTACTGCGGGTGGGCTTCACCGGGCTGATACTGGGCGCCGTAGTCCTTCTCGCGGGCACTGAAAGGACTCGAATCTGGAAATGGATCTGTATTGGAGGGGCTAGTCTTTTTGCAGTTGGAAGCGTACTTCTCGGCTTCGAGGACACATTATGGTCGGGTATCACTCATATCAGAATACCAGGCGTGCTCGTTCGAATCGCATGGTGCTACCTGCTTGCATCCAGCATTTACTTCCTGACACCAGATCGCAATGCGCTCATCAAGTGGACTGTAGGACTTTTGGGCGGTTATGCCCTTTGGATGATGTTCGTACCCATCCCAGGGTTTGGAATGCCAGACTTGAGTCGCGGATTTCCTACCGGAGATACACCCGTAGGCGAATTATTCTCCAATTGGGCCTTTTTCCTCGACTATCACATCTTGGGTTCCCATACGTGGTCTGTTCGACAGTTACAGGATGCAAGCGGCCAACTGATTTGGTCGTTCGATCCAGAAGGAATCATCAGTACCATTTCTGCAACCTGTTCCGTGTTACTCGGAATGGTAACGGGACAGTGGTTAACGCGGGAGGATCGTAGTCCCTCAGAAAAACTAAATGGCCTTTTTGTAGCTGCTGGCTGGCTCATGATCCTAGGCCTCTTGTTCAGTATCTGGATGCCCATCAATAAGAGAATCTGGACAAGCTCCTACACCATTTTCACAGCTGGCATGGCACTGGCTACGTTAGGCGTTCTCTATCATGCTATCGACATGAGGGGCTGGAAAAAATGGGCCTATCCCCTGCTAGCGTACGGACGAAATGCGATTTTCTCCTTTGTAGCCTCTGGAATGATGGCCACAGCCATGATCCGCATCCGGATGGCTGACGGTACCACGCTCAAAGGGATGATCTATGAAGCCATTCCAGGTACACCTGAAATGGCCTCATTCATTTTTGGTATCTCCTTCGTAACCCTATGGGCTACAATCGCCTGGTTACTGGATACGAAAAAAATCTATTTCAAGATCTGATTTACATAAGCACAGGCTCCTCACTCATTCTAGCCACCGCAATATCCCTCATTTTAAATTTCTGGATCTTGCCCGTGACCGTCATCGGATAGTCTTCCCTAGCGACAAACCAGATGTGTCGCGGAATTTTGAAGTGGGCTAGATGACCTTTACAAAACTCCTTTATCTCCTCTACGGTAATACGGTCTCCATCGTGAGGAACGACCCAAGCCATTACGTCCTCACCCAGCCGTTCATCGGGAATCCCGAAAACGGCTACTTCGGCTACTTTCGGATGAGTAAACAAAAAGTCTTCCAGTTCACGGGGATAAATATTTTCACCGCCACGAATGACCATGTCTTTTAATCGGCCCGTAATTTTGACATATCCGTCCGAATCCATTGTGCCCAAATCACCAGAATGTAACCAGCCGTTCTCGTCGATCGCCTGCCTAGTGGCTTCCTCATTGTTGTAGTAGCCTTTCATGACGTGATAGCCTCGGAAGCAGATTTCTCCTACCTCTCCAAAGGGCATCGTCACACCCAAACCTGGATCTACAATCTTGACTTCGGTATGCGGAACGTTGGTACCGATAGAATTTACTCGTCGATCAAACGTGTCGTCCTTTTTAGTAAGATGAGCTAGTGGAGACGATTCGGTTTGCCCGTACCCGATCAGGATTTCCCGATCGTGCATCTCATTCATTACCCGTTCCAAGAGGACGGGAGGACAGGGAGCGCCAGCCATAATACCCGTTCTAAGGCTGTTAAGGTCAAAGTTATGAAAGTCCTTGTGCTCTAGCTCTGCTACAAACATCGTAGGTACACCATGTACGGCCGTGCATTTTTCAGACTCAATTGCGAATAGCACTTCCTCGGGACGGAAATACTCTCCAGGGATGACGACGGTAGCTCCAACTGAGAAACACATCAGGTTAGATACAACCATTCCGAAACAGTGATAGAATGGAATCGGCACAGCCAACTTATCCCATCGGGTAAACTTCATGGCCTTAGCCGCAGCCAAGGCGTTATTGAGCAAGTTATGATGGGTGAGAACGACTCCTTTTGGGAATCCCGTAGTGCCAGAGGTGTACTGAATATTGATGGGATCATCGACCTCAAGCGTATCGGTCACCGCATCTAGCTCGGCATCTGTGATAGAGCAACCTGCATCCATCACCTCATTCCACAACGTGTATCCTGGCAAGGGTCTTTCAGTATTTTTGGGGTCTCGCGGGTCAAAGACCACAACTCTGCGCAAGTTGGAAAACGTAGCACTCGAAAGAGCGTCCGGCGCGGCATGCGCTAGTTCAGGGATCAGATCCGAAGTCATCTTGACGTACTCACTCGTTTTAAACTTCGGAATGAGAAATAGGCCCTCCAGTTCAGACTGCTCAATGGCGTAAGCCAGCTCACGAGGCTTATAAGCCGGGTTAATATTGACTAGGACGACGCCGATTCGCGCAGTCGCAAGTTGCATTAAAATCCATTCTGTATTGTTGGTTGACCATATACCGACGCGGGAGCCTTTATGGAATCCGATAGCAAGAAGTCCTTTGGCAAGGTCGTCCGTTTTCTGGCCAAGCTCGGAATAGGTCAGACGATCATTCTGATGAATAGAAACGAGGGCTTCGCGGCCACCGTGTTGTTGGATAATCGAATTCAGATGTTCGGGAATAGTGACGCCCAACAGGGGTGTTTTTCCGCCTCGATGCCAGTAACTTTTCACGATGCACCTCGTCTTGAGTGGGTTCATTTCAGGCCCTCTCGAGAGGCCTAATTTTCACCTGAAGAGTACGCTGGAACGGGTCTCATCCGAGGCAGGGAAACCCTTACGCACATGCAGGGATTCCTCACAACTCGACGCTATTCACCGGCTTGTGTTGCTCACTAGGACGCTTTACGAAATACGAAGCGAAGGACAAGTAGCGCTCCTAGAATGGACGCATAGATGATGGGTTCAACGGCATCTACTTTGACCAACCAGTAGAAATGAAGAACGCCTAAAAGAGCGATTGGATAGACCAATTTATGCAGCACGTTCCACCGCTTTCCACCCATCCTCCGGATCCATCCACCAGTACTCGTAACAGCAAGTGGAATCAGCAATAGAAAGGCTAAAAAACCTACCAGAACCCATGGATGCTCCACCACGTCTTCCCATATTTCAGAGATATTCAGACTATGATCAAAGACGAAATAACTGAATGCGTGAAGCGTCGAATATAAAAAGGCAAAGAGGCCAATAGGCCGCCTAAACTTTACCATCCAGTTAAGTCCCGTGATTCTCCGGATCGGTGTGTTAGCAAGCGTTATGAAAAGTAGAATGAGCGCCGTCGTGCCCGTCCGATGCTGTATAAGCTCAACGGGGTCGACCACGAAACTGAAAAGTAGTTCATAGCCGAGGAGCGCGAGCGGAGCGAGCGCTCCTATCCAAGTAAGCACTTTCAACGTGCGTATCGGCGGTTTACGCTTAGCAGAAGGAGGAGGAAGAGAAGGACTCGCCATTAATAGTACTTACGCAAGTCCATGTCCGAGTAGAGCGAAGCCACTTCATCGTACCCATTGAACATGAGCGTTTCTCGCCTAAACACTTCACCTAGGCGTCGTTCTTTGGCCTGACTCCATCTAGGGTGATCCACCTCAGGATTCACATTGGCATAAAACCCATACTCGCGAGGAATGGCTTCATTCCATGTAGTTCTAGGCTGCTTCTTGGTGAATCTGATTTTTACGATCGACTTCCCCCCTTTAAATCCGTATTTCCACGGAATGATTAACCGGATAGGAGCCCCATTTTGGGGAGGCAAGGTCTCGTCATATACACCAGTAACCATCATTGTTAATGGATGCATGGCTTCATCTAGACGCAGGGCTTCCACATAAGGCCATGGGAGAACGGCCCGAGATTGCCCCGGCATTCTTCGAACGTCATATAGCGTCGTGAACTCGATGTACTTCGCCTCAGCGGTCGGCTTCAGTTTTTCAATCAAATCTTTCAGCGCAAATCCATTCCACGGCACCACCATACTCCAGCCTTCGACACATCTATGTCGATAAATTCGCTGCTCCGTTTCAAATCCATCGATCATCTCGGACAGATCCCACTCCCGACTTTCTTCTACTTCACCTGTAACCTTAACTTTCCAGTTGTCGGTCTTGAAATTCTTTGCGTTTCGTTTTGGGTCTTCCTTACCCGTACCAAATTCGTAGAAGTTGTTGTATCCCGTTACAATCTCGTAGGGCGTCGGATCATCATCTCTTCGCTCTGAAGCATGCACAGTACCAGGCAACAACGTAGCCCCGGCTGTTGCTAAACCTGCCTTTTTAATGAACTCACGCCGGTTTTCGAATAACTTCCGGTCAGTAACTTCGGAATAGGGAATCGGAGAGGAGGTTTTAATCAGCATAACAATTCAAAAGTGAGGCGTAGCTCGATGGTTTGATTTGGAGTCAATTACAGCTGATACGTTACAGCCTCACCCCTCTGTTCCGTCAGCCACTAATAGTTACCCCATCCTGCACATCTTGGCCTGGAAAAACGACTACTTCGTCTGCCTCATTCAGTCCGGAAATCACTTCTACCTGTGTGGCAGATCGAGCACCAACTTGAATCTCCCGTTCTTCCACCACCTCTCCTAAAACAACAAATGTATACCAGCTTCCCTTCCGCTGAAATACAGCACTGACAGGAATGGAGAGCGCATCGTCTGATTGCCAAATAACGATAGATGCTTCCGCTCTAAACCCAACACCAAGGGCCTCTGGAATCTGATCCAAATCGATGATAATATTGACTCGTTGCTCTTCGACACCTAATGTCGAAATCTTGGTATAGGCATAGGGCTCTACCAGTCGTACGGATCCGCTCAACACACTAGGCCCGCCCCAGCCCGTGATATGAACCAGGTTTCCAACAGCAATCTGTACCGCATCTTCTGAGAGGACATCTACCACCAACTCAATATCTTGAGTATCCCCTACTTCCAGTAAAGGCGTTCCGGCCATCACGGTTCTAGCATTCTCGTCCATCAAACGCAGCACATGTCCATTCACGGGAGATACCATTTCAAACGCCGCTCCGTCCCGGTCCATCGAGTCATAACTCAACAACATGGCTTCCGCTGCACGCACCTCGGCCCGCGCAGCTACCAAGGCCGCTTCAGCAACCGCTTGTTGTCGGAAGGCTGATTGTGCTGCCAACCGAGCCTGCTCCAACATTTCCAGTGTGATAATGTCTTGCTCAGCCAACGACTCCCTTCTTCCAGCTTCAATACGAGCCTGCATGGCGAGCTCAACTACGTCTTTTAACGTCAGCTCCACCTGCACCAATCGTGCGCGAGCGGCTTCTAAACTGGCCTCTGCAACCCGTTTAGACTGTTCGCTTCCTGAAGCAGATAGAATGCGAGCCAGCACTTGTCCCTTGGTTACGGGATCGCCCTCACGCAGCGTTAGCCGCTGCAGGTCCCCTGAAATGGGAGCCGTAACCATAAACTGGTGTACCACCCGCGTGAATCCGTCTGCCCTAATACTGACTTCCATAGGTGCTTTCTCGACGGATGTGGTGTCCACATTAATACCGCCATTATTCGTCACCAGACTTCCGATAACGACGATCAGAAGTACTCCCAAAAGGACAAAAATCCAGCGTTTGTTCAATTTCATGTGCTCAATCCCGTGTTTTCAATACTGAAATCAAATCATATCGATCCAGGCGCCGACGTACCAGCCAGCTACTTCCAATGGCAGCTATCAACGTAATACCGGCTGCATACACATAGGTATCAAAATTGATCATCAATGGAATACGATAGCTCTCCGTAATCAAGCTCAATGCGATAGCTTGAGACAACAGATACCCGATATACCATCCGATGGGAATCGCCAAAAATGTAATAATCCCCTGCTCTGCAAATAATAGAACGGCCACTTCTCGCTTAGAAAAACCAAGCACCCTAAGACTTGCCAATTCTCGGCCCCTCTCTGAAAGGGATATTCGAGCGCCATTATAAATCACAGATACTGCGATCACCGATGAAAAACCAATCAGAAAAAAGATGCCGATGAAAAGTCCCTCGGACATTCGTTTCTGAAAGATCTCATACGTGCTGCGTGGAGAAGCAACTCCAGCTACGGCCGGTAGGTCCGACAAGGTTCGACTCACCTTTTCCTGTTGGCCCAGGGCTACTTTCACATTGGCTCCCGATACCGATCTAGCTCCTCCCACTAATCGATGCAACTGGCCAATTTCCATATAAGCAGAAACCCCCATAAAGTCTTCCACCACTTCTACTATTTCCACCTCCCTCCACGGACGTCGTCCTTCAAGGATTTCAACCGAAACGCGATCCCCTCTGCGGACCTGCAAGTGATCGGCCATGAACTTGCTGATGACGATACCCGATAAAGGAAGAGGTATGATATCACCGTCTGCAGTGATAATCCGCTGTAATTCGTGCGCTACCGATCGCCCGGTAATACCTGCTTCTTTTTTTAGATGGCCAGAATGAAATCGGGCCGGTACCATCCTAAATGGTTCCGCAACAGCGACTCCCGGAATACGAAGGATATCTAATTCAACATCTGGGGTGAGCGGCCTATTGAATGAAATGGAGATATCCTCTCGCTGCGCCACGTTAAACTGCAGATTCATCATGTACTCCACGCCATCAAACATAAATAGTCCAATAATGAGGATGGCTACAGAGAAGGAAACGCCCAATGCCGATAGAATGCTCTTCATCGGACGTCGCTCAATATTTCGAAGGACCATCCGCGTGGCGGCAGACAAATACGTACCCAAGCCCATCCGCTCAAAGATGCCCGGATGAAATCGAGCCGGAGCCTGTGGGCGCATGGCTTCAGCCGGCGGTAAGGCAACCGCATTTCTGACCCCGCCTAAAGCGCCAACAGTAGCCGCGAGGATGGACACGAGTAACGCAAAAAACAGCAGCGATCCACTCAGTTTATACTGCAAATTCGGGAAGACAAAAAACTCCTTGTACATCTCAATCATGACGTCTCCCAACCAAACGCCAACAAACAATCCCACCAACGCTCCGACTAGAACTGCTACCAGAGAAAACTGAAAGTAAAAACGACCGATATCAGCATTGGAATAACCAAAAGCCTTTAAAACAGCTATCTCCTGCCGTTGAGTGGAAATCAAACGCCGGAGAACAATGTTGAGCAGAAAGGCTACGACGGCCAAAAAAACGGCAGGAATGGCCGTTCCCATCGTTTTATTTTGTTTTAGCTCATTCTCTAGGTATTGATGAGAGATCTGCATGGGACGCCCATAGCTACCTCTGCCACCATATGGTTTCAGCAGCTCATCAAGGTCGGCCTTAACCTGTTCCTCCACGGCCCCGGCTTGCAAGGTCAAAACTGCTTCGCTAAAAGCGGACTCCATATTGTCCAGTGCACTCAGCGTTTGCCGACCCATCCAGACAATACCAAAGGCTTCATTGTCTGGAAAAAAGGAACCGGGAGGTACGATGTACATGTGTTCGGGAGAAATGGCGACCCCCACGACCTCCATAGCACGAAGCTGTCCATTAATGACCACCTCAATGGAATCCCCTTCTTCAAATGAATTGGTGATGGCAAACTTCTCACTCAACAAAACCTTATCCCGGTCCCATTTGCGGACGAATCGTCCCGAACGCAAATGCAAGCGTCCCAGCATCGCGTCTGGATTATCGATGGAAACGAAAAGCCCTGACGCCGGCTTTTCAATCTGGTCTAGATTTATGGTAGCTAAAAACGAAACGCGCGTATCCACGGATGCCACGCCTGGTATTTCAGCAATTTGTTTTCGAAGCGATTCAGGTGCCCGTTCCAACTGCACCCAAACATCCGGAAACTTGGAAGTTTCGTAATAGGCATCTCGTGAGGTCACTAATGATTCGTACACCCCACGCATTGACAGAACGGTCATAATGGCTGTTGCCACTACCGCTGCGATCGAAATCATCTGGCCCCGATGGTGCCAGAGGTCTCGAAACATCTTTTTAGTCAATGGGGTCATTCCTACCTACCAGACTATTTCGTCCATTGAGGCTCGATGTGCATTGTAGGTCGACTCGGTAATCCGACCTGATGACATTTGGACCACCCGATCTCCGAGTGCAGATATTGCAGCGTTGTGGGTGATGAGCGCGACGGCCGTTCCAAGTTGCCTATTCACCGTATCGAGAGCCCTCAACACTATTTTTCCAGTCTCGAGGTCCAACGCCCCGGTTGGCTCATCGCACAACAAGACATTGGGTCTTTTAGCGACAGCCCGTGCAATAGCTACTCGTTGTTGCTCACCTCCCGAAAGCTGCGCCGGAAAGTGGTCCAATCGGTCTTCCAGACCAACCAATTCCAACGCCTCTTCTGCAGTCATAGGGTTGTCTGATATTTCGGTAACCAGCGCGACGTTTTCGCGCGCCGTGAGACTGGGAATCAGGTTGTAAAATTGAAAGACAAACCCCACATGCTTCCGACGGTAGATCGTTAATTCGTTCTCATCGGCCGTAGAAAGCACTAAATCTCGGTATTGCACGTGACCAGCCGTCGGAGTATCGAGACCACCCAAAATATTCAAAAGGGTACTTTTCCCACTCCCAGATGCTCCTAGGAGCACCAACATCTCTCCCTCGTGAAGCGTAAAGTCGACATCTCTTAAAGCGACCACTTCCACTTCGCCCATTTGATACACCTTGCTTAGGTGCCTGGCCTGAAATATCTGGCCCTCAGGTAGCTCTTCAGCTATACCTTCTTCAGACAAGTGCTTTGATTCACGCATTCATCTCGATTGTTTAAGCGAGTTAAATCATCGACTCAGTGTACGAACGTTAAGATTGATTGTTTGGCCCATGAATCAATCAAATCAGCCTGTTCGGACCCATTTAAGCCTACCAAACACAAATAGGCGCTTTTCATATGAACAACATACCATACAATGCCTGATTCACCCTATTTTCTAAGTCTCACTCGCAATATAAAAGGACGGTATGGCACTCCACGGACACTCACTCATCGGTTTTTCTCAAGGCTCGAATTCAAATGGCACGTTTTCAGGCATGAATCCGGTAACGGGAGCCGAATTGCCAGAACTATTTTACACCGCTTCAGCGGAAGACGTAGATCGGGCTGCCACGCTGGCCAAAAAGGCATTTGAAACCTATAGCACTACCTCAGGCAGCGTTCGCGCGGCCTTCCTGCGTGCGATTGCCAATGAGCTAGAAGCCGTGCGCCCCCTGATTGCAGAACGTGTACCCCTCGAAACTGGCCTTCCGGAAGGCCGCGCGAATGGAGAACTTGGGCGCACGATCGGGCAACTCCGCATGTTTGCAGATCTTGTTGAAGAAGGAAGTTGGGTCGATGCCCGCTTAGAGACGGCACAGCCCGATCGTGCGCCCGTCCCGAAGCCCGACCTTCGCTCCATGCATATCTCACTCGGTCCAGTTGCCGTGTTTGGTGCTTCTAATTTCCCGCTGGCCTTTTCCGTGGCAGGAGGCGACACAGCTTCCGCTCTTGCAGCAGGATGCCCGGTCGTTTGTGTGGCACACTATGCCCATCCTGGAGTTAGTGAGTTGGCCGGCCAAGCCATCCTTCGTGCCATTAAAGCCTGTAACCTGCCTGAAGGTGTGTTTTCCCTGCTTCAAGGCACGGGACAGGAAGTAGGTGCGCCGCTTGTCGCTCATCCAGCTATTAAGGCTGTCGGCTTTACGGGATCTCGTTTGGGGGGACTAGCTCTTTCAAAAATCGCTGCCGCACGCAAAGAGCCCATCCCTGTTTTTGCAGAAATGAGTTCCATTAATCCAGTTATCCTTCTTGAGGGTGCGCTTTCAGAACGATCAGAGAGCCTCGCAGCCGGACTGACCGGTTCAGTTGGTTTGGGAGTGGGTCAATTTTGTACTAACCCTGGCCTGGTCTTATTACCCGAAGGAGATGCCGCGGAAGCTTTCGTGACGCAATTTTCCACCCAAATGGATAGCGCTAGTGGAGGTGTCGCCCTTCATGCGGGTATCGCCGCAGCCTATGCGACTTCGATAGAAGCCAAGCATCAACACGGTAGCGTAGAGACGCTGGTAGCAGCCTCGCCTACCAAGGGCGCTGAAGTTGCACCCTCCGTATTCCGCACGACAGCCGCTGCACTGCTTCAAGACGAAGCTCTTGCTGCAGAAACGTTCGGGCCATCTACTACGCTCATCACCTATGCAGATACCGATGAGTTGGTAGCCTTGATTGCCTCGCTCGAAGGCCAACTTTCTGGAACCATCCAATATGCAGCATCTGATCTGCCGTTGAATGACAGCGTGGTTTCAGCCCTGCGCAATCGTGTAGGTCGTCTACTGTTGAACGGTTTCCCAACAGGTGTTGAGGTGTGTGCGGCCATGGTCCATGGGGGTCCATTCCCAGCCACAACAGATGGTCGAAGCACCTCCGTTGGTACACTGGCCATTCACCGATTCACCCGTCCATTCTGTTACCAATCGTTCGTTTCGGACGCTTTACCGGCCGAATTGAAGGACGGAAATCCTCTGGGAATCTGGCGTTTGGTAGACGGCAAACGAACGCAGGCCTAATCGCGTGCCGGATATTCTATCTATTGACATGACGCTGCTCGACTGGGGAATTTTCCTGGTCGCCGGGATTACTACGGGCATCATCAACACGCTCGCTGGTAGTGGCTCCCTGATCACGCTGCCTATTTTCATTTTTGTGTGTGGCCTTCCGGCACCAATTGCAAACGGTACCAACCGGATCGGCGTGTTGCTGCAAAGCGGAGTCGGTTTGGCAACTTATGTCAAATCGGGTAAAGAGACGTTTGACGGAGCATCCTGGCTGGTCACTCCTACCATACTGGGGGCAATTCTAGGAGCGTTCATTGCCGTTGAGCTCAACGAGGAGACCATGAACCTCGTTCTGGGTGCACTCATGGTGGGTATGTTTTTCGTCTTGCTGATGAAACCGTCTCGCTGGATCCATGAACATCCAGTAGCTACCCACAAAAACAGGCAGCCGCTAACGATTGGCGCTTTTTTTATGATTGGGGTTTATGGTGGATTTATTCAGGCAGGCGTAGGGATTTTTCTGCTCATGGGACTCGTACTCATTAGCCGATATCGGCTTAGCTCGGGGAATGGCATCAAGCTATTAATCGTCTTTTTATACTGTATTCCTAGTTTAGCCGTCTTTTTCTGGTTTGACCAAGTTCACATCGGCTACGGGCTCGCAATGGCCGTCTTTCAGGCATTTGGTGCCTGGCTAGCTGTGCGCTGGGTCATTCATTTCAAGAATGCAGATGTATGGATTCACCGATTGCTGATCTTGATTGTGGCCGTAGCCGCATCAAAGTTTCTCATCTGGTAATCTGTGTCTATTTTCCCAGAAATCAATCGACTTGAGCTCATGAAACCTGTTCTGTTCGGCCTCATTGTTGGCGGCCTCATTCTGTTTGTGACCGCCTGCGGAACATCAGACCCACTCTGGAAGCCTTCTTTTGCTAATATGGCCCGCCCCGCACCCGATTCATTCGATGTAGAAATGGTCACCAGCGCAGGAACCGTAGATTTCAGGTTCTATCGTAAATGGGCACCGCTAGGAGTAGACCGTGCCTTTTACCTATTCAAGCATAACTTCTACGAGGGGACCCGATTTTATCGGGTTATAGATGGATTTGTGGCTCAGTTTGGAGGATCAGGAGATGGTGGTCTGGACTCACTGTGGCGTGATTTATCCATCAATGACGAACCCGTAATTGCGCCAAATAAAAAAGGAACGATCGCATTTGCTCGATCCGGAGCACGAACTCGATCCATGATCATGTACGTCAACCTGGAAAACAACTTCCGGCTGGATTCACTCGAATCATCTCAGGTAGTGGGGTACCCGCCAATTGGAAAAGTAATCAGTGGCATGGACGTGATCACCAGCTTGTACAGCAATTACGGTGCGGCTCCTATGCGAACCGATCTGACCTCTAAAACGCTTTCCAAAGAATATCCTCGCCTAGATTCCATTGCATCAACAGCCGTCACGCGTATGTGGTAGGATGTGGTAGGCTACATCGGATTCCAATCCGGCGGCCTGGGTGCAACGGGGCTACCAACCTGAGACGGTGGTAATAGACCCTTGGCCTCATCGATAAACAACTGTAGATGAGGGAACGGGATCTCAATACCTGCACCTTTCAGGGCAACGAATACCTTCTCATAATACTCGGCTTGCATAGGTACTTCTAAGGAGCTGTCCGCGATATAAAATCGCAATACCATATCCACACTGGAGTCTCCAAGTCCTGTAACAACCACCTGCGGTACGTACTGACTGGAGATACGCTGATCCCCTTTAACCAGATTTAGAATGACCGCTCGAGCCGCCTGGGTAGATTCTTTGTAAGCAATTCCGAACTGAACTTCGACGCGCAGAATGCCGAGCAGAGAATGATTGATGACCTTCTGATTGATCATCAACATATTGGGCATCACCATCATCTCATTGTTCAGGGTGCGCAGGCGGGTTGATCGGAGCGTAATCTCTTCTACGGTTCCATACGTGCCATCGACCACAATTTGATCCCCTCCCCGGAACGGGCGGTCTATCAGAATCGTGATCCCCGATATAAAGTTCTCAAGGCTGTCCTTAGCGGCAAAACTCACGGCTAGTCCAATGATGGAAAGACCAGCTAACAAGGCAGTAACATCAATGCCGAATTGATCCAGAACCATAATTACAATAAGAACCCAAGCCAGCATGGAGAAGGTCTTCATGAGTAAGCTTTCGAGTCCGGAATCGACTTTTTTCGAGCGTCGAAGAATCTTCCCAAGGATGGACCGAACGACTCGAAACATCAAATACAGTACAATAAAGAGTACCAAAGCCTTCAAAAGGCCCGGCAACATAGTCGATATGAAACGGTCCCAATATCCAGCGAATCGGCTCTGAAGGACATCTATATCGCCACTAACAAGATCGTCTAAGACCGCTCCAGATTCCTGCACCACTTCTGGCTCCATCCCCAAAGAGTCGGATGCAGCTTGGATGGCATCCTGAACGGCAACAGTAATAGCAACGGTAAATTGCGTTAGCAACAAGGACATGTCTCAACCTGGTCTCGATTAATCGGTCTGTACGTATCGATAAACGAGAAAAAACGGCCCAATTGCGATTTGCCGAGCAGATTATTGACCCATCAATGGTTGGCTATAAACCAATCGTAGGTCCGTCTCAAACCTTCCTCCAACGAAACTGATGGCCGCCAGCCCAACGAGAAAAGACGTTCAACATCAACCAGCTTACGCGGGGTGCCATCAGGCTTTGATGCATCGTAAACAACCGAATTCGTTGACCCTACTGTTTGCTGAATTTTCTCGGCCAACTCACTGATAGCAAGATCTTCACCCACACCTGCATTTATCAAGCCGTCTGGAGCGGCTGCATACAAGGTGGCTTCTTCAGTCTGCAACACATGGAGGATCGCATCTGCCAAATCATCCACGTACATAAATTCTCGTTTGGGGGTGCCACTCCCCCACAACTGAACCGGAGCATTACCGGCCTTGGCCTCATGAAACTTCCGAATCAACGCTGGAAGAACGTGACTCGTCTCTAAATCGAAATTATCTTCCGGCCCATACAAATTAGTCGGCATCAGGGATACAAAATCTACACCGTGTTGCTTGCGCAATGCCTCACACATTTTGACCCCTGCAATCTTCGCGATTGCATACCACTCGTTCGTGGGCTCAAGGGGTCCTGTCAACAAGTACTCTTCTTTAAGCGGTTGAGGTGCCATTTTCGGGTAAATACAGGTGGACCCGAGAAACATCATACGTTTGACACCTGTCACAAACGCAGCCCCAATCACATTTGATTGAATGCGCAGATTTTGATTCAGAAAGTCTGCTGGATATGTATTGTTAGCGTGGATTCCACCCACTTTCGCTGCGGCCAATACCACAAACTCAGGTTGCTCTCTTTTGAAAAAAGTCTCCACCGCTGCTTGATCCAAAAGATCTAATTCAGAACGAGTACGGGTGATGACATTGGCGAACCCAGCCCCTTTCAAGGCGCGCACAACGGCCGATCCGACCAGTCCGCGATGACCAGCTACAAAAATTCTGTCAGACTTAGAAGAGAGATGCATATCGTCTTTTTATTGGGCAGCCCATGAAGGAAGGACTCCCAGTTCAACTCCAAATACCCACTGAACCAGAAAGTAAACCATAACGGACAAAAGTACGGTGAAAGCTAGATTGAGCCATATGCCAGCACGAGCCATCTGAGGAATTGAAACCAACCCACTGCCATACACGATAGCATTTGGGGGAGTCGCCACGGGTAGCATAAAGGCGGCACTTGCCGCAAGCGTAGCAGGAATCGTCAGAAGTAAAGGATTTTGTCCAATTCCGATCGCTACAGATGCCATAACGGGCAAAAAGGCAGCGGTAGTGGCTGTGTTGCTAGTCAATTCTGTCAGGAAAATAACCAGGACTGTAATAGCGACGATGATGAAAATGACGGGCCATACGCTGATGCCCGAAATCCACGTTCCCATCCAAACGGCCAACCCCGTTGAGTTAATGGCTGATGCGAGCGACAATCCTCCCCCGAACAGCACTAAAATGCCCCACGGAAGCTTCTTAGCCGTATTCCAGTCCATCAAAAAGCGCTCAGACCAAGGACCATCTTGTCGTTGCGACGGGACTACAAACAGCAGCATAGCTCCCAATACAGCTATTCCTGTATCGGAAAGTCCAGGAATCAATCCAGATAGAAGCGGTCGGGTGAGCCACAAGAAAACGACCATCAAAAAAACGATCGCTACTGCTCTTTCATCTCGGCTAGGCGGGCCCGATTCGGATAGCTCCTTCTGAATAAGCTCCTTCATGCCTTCGATGGGCCGCTTTCCAAAATTGAATACGAATCGGGTCAGCAATAGATAGGTTAGTGGTAACCCAACGGCTACCAACGGCACGCCTACTTTCATCCATTGTACAAACCCTATCTCGATACCGTACGTTTCCTCCATAAACCCGGCAACCAATGCGTTCGGAATCGTCCCGATGAGTGTGCCCAGTCCACCAATGGTACAGGCATACGCGATGGATAGCATCAATGCCGGACCGAACTGCTCCATCTGCTCTTGCGTGAGTTTGTCCTTTGCTAGCGCCACAATAGAAAGAGCAATAGGAAGCATCATCATCGTGGTGGCCGTATTCGTAACCCACATGCTGAGTAGGGCTCCAGCTAACATAAATCCACCGATGATGGATGATGGGCGTGTCCCCACCCGCCGTAATACGTTGAGTGCAATTCGGCGATGTAATCCACATTTCTCCATTCCCAGCGCCAGAATAAATCCACCCATAAATAGGTAGATGAGGGGATTCGCGTAAGGCATCGCTGCATCCCGAATGGATGCAATACCTAGGATCGGAAAAAGTACGAGCGGGAGCATCGAAGTAACGGGAATAGGTACGGCTTCAGTCATCCACCATGTGGCCATCCACAACCCAATACCAGCTGAATACCAAGCAAGCTCACTCAGCCCTTCGGCTGGTGGACCGATCAGAAAAAGCACAAACAGGATAGGCCCAAGCCACAACCCGACGCGTTCACGCTTATGCATCGTTTTTCTCCTTTAGCCGCATGGCAGCTTCTTCGAGCAACTCCCATGCCCCTCTGACATGTCTTTCCTCAGTTGTTCTTTGGCCGACGACCATTCGGATGGTATATCGATCATTTAACTTCGTGTGACTAACATACATTTTACCCGAGCGGTTCACCTGCTCAAGAATAGCTTCTGTCCAATCATTTCCTTCTCGATGAGCAAAGCAAACAGTGTTAAGAGATCTTGGAACGATTAACTCGAAATGGTCGGACTCGATAACGTATTGTTCAAACTTGGCGGCCAGTTCCAAATGCTGGCGAATATGTGCCTGTAGACCTTCTGCACCATAATGCCGAAGCACAAACCAAAGTTTTAGTGCCCTGAAGCGGCGCCCGAGTGGAATCTGCCAATCGCGGTAGTCAATCGCGCCCGCATCATGTTCGGCCGTCCGCAAGTATTCCGGTAGTATAGCGAGGGCGCCTAGCAGAGCAGATCGATCTGCCACGTAAAAACAGTTACAATCAAAATTGGTAAACAGCCACTTGTGGGGGTTAAAACAGTAGCTATCTGCTTGCTCCAACCCGTTGTGTATGGATCGGTGCTCAGGGCACACCGTAGCTGAACCCGCCATGGCTGCATCTACATGTAACCAGATCGATTCGTCCAGTACAGAGGCGATCTCAGTTAGCGAATCCATCGCCATTGATGAGGTCGTTCCAACGGTAGCTGAAATGAAAAATGGCCTCAAACCATTCTCTCGATCCGTTTGAATCGCATCGCGTAATGCATCCACATCCATCGAAAAATCAGCATTTACACCAATAAGCCGAATACTTTCATCTCCTATCCCAGCAATTCTAGCGGCCTTTTGAACAGAGGAATGCGCCTGGTTCGAGGTATAGGCAACGAGTTTACGGTCCTGAATGCCCTGCTGGTTAGATTGGCCTTCTGTAGCGCGTTCGCGAGCGGCAAGCAGGGCACAAAGAACCGCGCTCGAAGCCGTGTCCTGAATAACGCCACCCCCCTCTCCTTGCGACAAAAATCGATCTGGCAAACCAAGCAATTCGACCATCCAGTCGAGTACGTGTGTTTCCAGCTCCGTACAGGCCGGACTCGTTTTCCAAACCATACCCTGTACGCCCATTCCGGCAGCCATCATTTCTCCGAGTATCGAAGGGAAAGACGTGTTACTGGGGAAATAGGCGAAAAAATTGGGCGATTGCCAATGGGTTATGCCCGGCATGATCAACTTATCTACATCGGTCATCAACGAAGCGAAAGGCTCGCCCGACTGCGGAGGGTGTTCGGGAAGCGAGGCCCTAATATCTCCTGGCGCAACTGAAGGTACCACGGGGTGGGACTCTACCCACTCGTAATAATCAGCAATCCAGTCCACTACCTCTCGCCCAGCCTTCCGAAATTCATCGGCCGTCATGTGAAAGTTTGTTTTGCTCATGATGGGGACATGTGTTTAATCGCGGGCATTCTGAATGGCTTCCCACATAACTTCCGCTGGATGCATGGCCCGCTGTCCGGTGCCATGTTT
>ERZ1048872.774-NODE-774-length-31711-cov-5.514405_pt1 | contig 31711 bp, 40 predicted proteins | sample MGYA00383100_ERZ1048872 | MGnify/ENA primary metagenome ERZ1048872 (study PRJEB29581, sample SAMEA5548370) | metagenome | biome: marine; feature: coastal; material: water | depth 50 m | study: Short-term variability in the microbial, nano- and picoplankton...
GGTCGTGTTGTTCACCACCCCACCTGACTGCAAGGTGATGCCATTACCTTCGCGCTACTTGAACGATCTGTCAAGGGGTCAAAGGTTCTTATCCTGCGGTGCGCGGCAAGTTTCTGTTAGGGCAAACATCCCGATTTACCTGCGGCTTGTGGCACACCTTGGGCGGCCGGTGTTTATTTTTGGCCGGAGAGGGCCCGGTTTTTTACCTTGGCTTTGAGGTAGTCGCGGTTCATGAAAGCAATGAAGTCCAAGCTGATTTCTTTGGGGCAGGCTTCGGAGCATTCGCCGTGGTTGGTGCAGGAGCCAAAGAATTCTTCCATGGTTTCCACCATGTTTTCGGTGCGTTTCCAGCGCTCGGCTTGGCCTTGGGGAAGCAAGTTGAGGTGCCCGATTTTTGCTGAGGTGAAGAGTTGACCGGCTGAGTTTGGGCAGGCGGCGACGCAGGCCCCGCAACCAATGCAGGCGGCGGCATCGAATGCTTGGTCGGAGGCTTCTTTGGGTACTGGGGTGAGGTTGGCGTCGGAGGCGGCGCCGGTGTTGACGGTGATGTATCCGCCGGACTCAATAATGCGGTCCAGCGGTGAGCGGTCTACAGCCAGGTCGCGAATTACTGGGAAACCGGCGGCTCGGAAAGGTTCGATAACAATTTCGTCCCCGTCGGCAAACTCACGCATATGCAACTGGCAGGTAGCGGTGGCTTTTTGTGGTCCGTGGGCTCGCCCGTTGATCATGACGCCACAGGTTCCGCAAATGCCTTCGCGGCAATCTGATTCAAAGGCGATGGGTTCATTGCCTTGGTCGTTGAGTGATTCGTTGAGCAGGTCCAGCATCTCTAAAAATGAGGCGTGGGTGCTGATGGCCTGTTGATGGGTTTCGAATCGACCCTCGCTGTTGGGGCCGTCTTGGCGCCACACTTTGATGGTGACGTTGATGATTTCGGCGTTGTTTGACATGTCGTGCTCCTCGCCTACTTGTATGAGCGCTGTGAGAGCGCCACGTTGTCAAAGGTCAGTTCTTCTTGGTGTCGGGTGGGGTCGTTTCCTTCGCCGTTCCATTCCCAGGCTGCTACGTGAGCGAAGTTTTCGTCGTCGCGTTGTGCTTCGCCTTCTGCGGTTTGGTATTCGTCGCGGAAGTGCCCGCCGCAGGATTCTTCGCGTTGTAGGGCATCGCGGGCCATGAGTTCGGCCAGTTCAAAGAAGTCGGCTACTCGTCCAGCTTTTTCGAGGGACTGGTTAAGGGTGTCGGCGCTGCCCAGTACACGCACATTTTTGTGGTATTCCTCTTTGAGGGCGGGGATGTCGGTGACCGCTTGCTGAAGGCCGGCTTTGTTGCGGGCCATGCCGATGTTGTCCCATACCATGCGACCGAGTTCTCGGTGGTAGTGGTCAACCGATTTGGTGCCGTTGGTGGCTAGCCAGCGTCGGTTGGTGTCGTTGATGCCGGCTACTGCTTGGGTGAATACGGGGTCGCTGGTGGGTACCGGGTCGTTGCCGAGTTGGCCAGCGAGGCCGTCGCCAATGGTGTAGGGCAGTACGAAGTAGCCGTCGGCCAGGCCTTGCATGAGGGCGCTGGCTCCGAGGCGATTGGCTCCGTGGTCCGAGAAGTTGGCTTCGCCAATGGCGTAGAGGCCTTCGACGTTGGTCATCAGGTTGTAGTCCACCCAGAGGCCGCCCATGGTGTAGTGGGTGGCGGGGTAGATGCGCATGGGGGTTTGGTAGGGGTTTTCTCCGGTGATGCGTTGGTACATGTCGAAGAGGTTGCCGTATTTTTCTGAGATGGCGTCGAGGCCGTCGCGGGCGATGGCGGCGGAGAAGTCAAGGTAGACGCCGTTGGCGAGGGGGCCTACGCCGTGGCCTTCGTCGACTACGGTTTTGGCGTTTCGGGAGGCGACGTCGCGGGGCACCAGGTTGCCGAAGGCCGGGTATTTGCGTTCTAGGTAATAGTCGCGTTCGGTTTCGGGAATGTCGGCGGCGCTTCGGCTGTCGGCTTTGCCGTTGGGTACCCAGATGCGTCCGTCGTTGCGGAGCGATTCTGACATGAGGGTGAGTTTGGATTGAAAGTCGTCGCTGGCGGGAATGCACGTGGGGTGGATTTGGGTGTAGCAGGGGTTGGCGAAGAGGGCGCCTTTGCGGTGGGCTCGCCAGGCGGCGGTGACGTTGCACATCATGGCGTTGGTGGACAAAAAGTACACGTTGCCGTATCCGCCGGTGGCCAGTACGACGGCGTGGGCTGAGTGGGGGGTTACTTCGCCGCTGACTAGGTCGCGGGTGACGATGCCGCAGGCTTGGCCGTCTTTGGTAACAACGTCGAGCAGTTCGGCGCGGCTGTGGAGTTCTACGGTGCCGGCGGCTACTTGGCGCATGAGGGCAGAGTAGGCGCCGATGAGTAACTGTTGGCCGGTTTGGCCGCGGGCGTAAAAAGTTCTTGATACTTGGGCCCCGCCGAAGGAGCGGTTGTCTAAGAGGCCGCCGTAGTCGCGGGCGAAGGGCACGCCTTGGGCGGTGGCTTGGTCGATGATGTTGACGGAAACCTCGGCCAGGCGATGCACGTTGGCTTCGCGTGATCGGTAGTCGCCGCCTTTGACGGTGTCGTAGAACAATCGGTGTACGGAGTCGCCGTCGTTGGTGTAGTTTTTGGCGGCGTTGATGCCTCCTTGGGCGGCGATGCTGTGGGCGCGGCGGGGGCTGTCGTGAAAGGTGAAGGCTTTGACGCGGTAGCCCAGTTCGCCGAGGGTGGCGGCAGCGGAGGCTCCGGCGAGGCCGGTACCAACCACGATGATTTCGAATTTGCGCTTGTTGCTGGGGTTAACCAGGTTCATGGAGAACTTGTGGTTTTCCCATTTTTCGGCGATGTCACCGGCGGGGATTTTGGCGTTAATTAGGGGGTACATGTCAGTGTCCTTCTGCTTGTTGGACTAAGCAGGCCAGGCCCGTGGTTTCGTTGATGGGGCATTCTCGGTTGTCCTCAGATATGAGACCGGTTTGGGTGAGTAGGGGGAACGACAGGTTGCCGATCAATATGAGGCCGGCCAGGGTGGCGGCCAGACCGCGACGCAGGTGGTTGTAGCGGGGGCTGTTGATGCCCAGGCTTTGAAACATTGACCATGCGCCGTGAAAAATGTGTAGGGCGAGGGCGATGTTGGCCACGATGTAGAGGATGGCTACGGGCAGGCTGGAGAGAGATTGGGTGACGTTGTGGTAGGGGTCGCCAGACACGAACTTGTCGCCCAGCCACCAGCCCCAGGTCAGGTCGGCTAAATGGTAGAAGAGGTAGAGGGCGATGATGGGCCCGGTCCAGCGCATGGTGCGGCTGGCGTAGTTGGCGGCCAGGTGCTGGCGTCCTCCGGCATATTTTTTGGCGCCGCCCATGAGGGTGGCTTCTTCGCTAGAGTTTCCGGACATGTTTTTGAGGGTGATGGCGGAGTGTAGGTGCAAGCCGAACATGCCGAGGAGTCCGAGGCGCATGAGCCACAGCACGAAACCGCGGGGCATGAGGCCGCCGCCGAGGGTGCGGAGGGTTTCGGCGTATTCGTGCATGCGGGCGGGGCCTTCGTATACGTGAAGGTTGCCGATCATGTGGATGAGTACGAAGCCGATGAGGCCCATGCCGGTGAGGGCCATGACCCATTTGCGGCCTACGGCGGTTTGGTAAATGTTTATGGGGAAGGGCCAGCTTTTTTTGCGGGGCCGGAGGGGGGCTACGCGGTAACGCTGGTTGGGGGTTTGCGCCATGGGTTTACCTTGGGTTGGGTTTGTGCGGTAGTTCGGCGCTTACGGTACCGGGATTTGTTGCAGGGTGGCCACCTCGGCGCTGGAGTTACGCGGCAATGTTGCTTTGGTAGTGGTTGGTGGTGGTTAGTTGTTCGGTGGTCAGTTGCAGTTTGAGTTCAATGGGTCCCGGGGGTCCGGTGAGTTTTTGGGCTATTTGGCCGATGTGTATGGCCTGGTCGGCGTCGATGTGCCCTTCCCAAACTGTGGTGTGGGTTTGTTGGTTATAGGTGAGGTGGGCGGTTATGCGGGCCAGGCCGAGGGGTTGGGGGCCGTCGTGAACTGCGGTGATGTTGGTGGCCAGTGTTTGGCCGCTGGCGTAGGTGGTTTGGAGTGGGTTGGCCATGATCAGGGTGGGTTGGCAGGCGGCGGTTACGGCGAGGTAGGCCGGTTTGGGCTGGTTTTGGTGGTCGAGGATGCTGCTGTTGGTGGCGGGTTGGGTGGTGGTGAGTTGGTCAAGGGTGAATCCACCTACTGGCCGGTATTTTCTGCGGCGCAGTGTTTCTATTTGGGTTTTGAGTAGGTCGGCTTGGTGTTGTTGGGTGGCTGTTGCCCGGGTGGCGGGGTGGGTGAGGCTTGCGGGGGGGAATCGCGGGAGAAGTACGTCGAGTTGTTGGTCGTGGTGGGGGTTGAGTCGGGTGGGGTCAAGGGTGGGCCAGGTGTTTTTGTTGGGGGTGAGTTGGTCGGGAACGCTGTGACTACCAAAGGCGGAGACGAATCTTCCGGCGGCCGGGCGGTGGTCGAGGTAGTGGCCGAGGTCGGCGGCTTGGCCGTCGTGCCAGCCGAACCAAAGGTGGCTGTTGGCTTCTTGGTAGTTGGCCAGGTTGGGCAGCATCCCGGATTGTGAAAGGGCGGGTCGTGAGGGGTCTTTACGTTGTATTTCTCGGCGTATTGATCGGTCGAGGACGGCTCGTGACCAGGTGGGTTTTTGGTGGTCCAGTAGTCGGGGGGCGGCTTTTGTGGGGTCGGGTGCGTCGGGGGTGTCGTGGGCGCACCATACGATTATGGAGGGGTGGTGGCCGAGCAGGTTGACCATTTCTCGGGCTTGGTGGGTGGCTTGGCTGCGTATTGATCGATGGTATTCGCCGTGTAGCGGCATGTCTTGCCAGAGGAGTAGCCCGGCTTGGTCGCAGGCGGTGTAGAGGGCGGGGTGGGCGATGTGTCCGGCGAGGCGAAGCAGGTTGAGGTTGGCTTCGAGGGCTTGGGTTACTACTTGTTGGGCTTGTTTTTCGGTTATTGCGGTGAGGTCGTCGTTGAGCGGCCCGAGGTTGGCGCCCCGCAAGAAGAGGGTTTGGTTGTTGATGCGCCATTGGTGGTGGTGCATGTGTATGGAGCGGAACCCAATGTGGCGGGTGGTTTGGTCGTTGGGGGTTCCGTGTTGGTCGGTGACGGCGAGGGTTATTTGGTGGAGGGGTTGGTCGCCGAGTTCGTGGGGCCACCAGAGTGGTGGGTGGGGTATGCGTATGGACCATTCGACGGTGTTTTGGCCGGCGGCGAGGGGTTGTTGGTGGCGGTGGTCTATGCCGAGGATGGTGGTGTGAAATACCGCTAGTTGGGGTTGGTCGGCGTCGACGATGACGCGGATGGCCAGGGTGGCCACAGTGGGGTTGGCGTCGGTGCAGATGATGCGTTGTTGAAGCAGGGAGATGGGGCCGGTTTGGCGAATGCTTATGGGTTGCCAGATGCCGCCGGGGTTGCCGTTTTGTTGGGTGGTTCCGGTGAGGGTGCGTTGTTGGCCGGTGGGGGCTTGGGGTGGTGAGGTGACTTCTATGGCCAGGAGGTGTTCGTTTTGGGTTTTTAGGGCGTCGGTTATTTCGATGTTGTGGCTAAAAAAGTAGCCTTCGGTGGCTTGGAGGTAGGAGCCGTCGAGCCAGATGTCGCCTTGGGAGAAGATGCCGCCTATTTCTAGCCAGCTGCGTTGTTGGCTGGTGGGGGCGGGGGCGTTGAAATGGGTGCGGTAGAGTAGCGGCCCGTTTTGGTCAGCGAATTCTTTGGTGAAGCGCCATTGCCCGGGTACGGGGAGTTCGGTCCAGTCGCTTTCGTCGAGGTCGTTAAGGGGAAAACTTCGTCGGCGGGCGTCGCTGGCGGTTTGGGCGAGCCAGGGGCCGGTGAGTTCCATGGGTTTACGCTAGCCGGGTTACTTTTCGTTGTGGGGGCTTGGTGCGGCTGTTATCTCGGTCGTTTGTGTGGTTGTGGGGGCTGATTAGTCGGTTTATTGAGTGTTTTGGCTAAAAATCCTTGGTTTTCTCGGATTTTCCCTTGTAATTGGTTAATAACAATGGTGTAATTACGTTACTGGCATCCAATGAGGGGTGTCTACAAGATACGTGGGTTGGCGGATGCCTACGGGGGAGATCACACATCATGGGTATTTTTGCAAAACCTGACTTGGATACTTCATGGCAGGGTTCTTCGAACTGTCTTGGGGTTGATCCTGATCTTTTCTTTCCGGAGCGTGGGGCCAGTACTCGTGAGGCGAAGGCGGTTTGTAAGAGTTGTATGGTGCGCCCTGACTGTTTGGAGTTCGCTCTGCAAAATGGTGAAAAGTTCGGTATTTGGGGTGGAATGAGCGAACGCGAACGTCGCCGTATCCGTCGTCAACGGGCTTTAGAGCGTGCTGCGGCTGCGGCTGCGGCTGAGCAAGCGGAATCTGCTTAAGGTTTTTACTTAGAGGTTCTGCCGGGGCGGTACCGGTTGGGCGGCGCATCCCGCTAGTCTGACGGTATGGATATCATCGCATTTCTTTCCAGCAACGAATTAATTATTGTCGCTATTTTGGCTGTAGTGCTTTTTGGCGGGAGTCAACTTCCGAAGTTGGCCCGCAACTTGGGTCGAGCGCAGAAGGAACTTCAAAAGGGGCTCGCTGAGGGTGCCGCTGAAACTGCTGATGATTCAACAAAGACTGATTGACCGCATTTAGCGCTCTTGGTTTTCTAAGAGTGTTGTTTTTAGGAGCGTTTGTATGACTGATATTTCTGAAAATCTTGAACCACAGCCCCCGGCGGGCGATGTGCGTATTGTTTATCTTGGGCCGATTGCTCCTCATTGGGAGGTGCAATCTACTTTTGGTGATCGAGCACTCATCGAGACGTTTCGTGACCGTATTGGCGCTCGCTTGATGTTGCTTCCGCCTCACGATCCGCAGTTTCGTCGTAACCGTGAGCGCATTAACCGTGATGGCGAGCGTGAAAACGTGTTGGTCACGTGGGACTTGGGCTACGAAGAAGAAGAAGAGACTGCTTAGTTCTTTTTGTTTATAAAATCATCAATGGCCCTGGTGTAATAACCAGGGCCATTGTGGTTTTCGGCCCAGAGTTGGAGGGGGTAGCTCTGGGCGGAGATTGTTAAGCAGCGGTGGCCGAAAGTGGCTGCTTTGCTTGACGGCGTTCTTTTAATATCCTGCGTCGTTGTCGTTCTGAGCAGCCTCCCCAGACTCCGTGTTCGACTCGGTTGCGGAGGGCGTATTCCAGGCAAGGTTCGGTGACTGGGCAGTTGGCACAAATGGCTTTGGCCACAATGACCCCCATGCCGTCGGTGGGGAAAAAGACGTCTGCTGGGGAGTTTGCGCAGGTACTTTGTTTCATCCAAGTGGTGTTCATGTTGTTGCCGCCGTTCATTTTTAGGGGTTGGGTTACTTTTTCTGCCTTATTTGTACAGAACGGCATATAAAGCCACGGTAAAGAAACGGTTAAAACATGAGAAGTAGCTATTTTTTCTTCACCTTTTGCTGTGTCGTAGACAGGTTGGTTCGGTTGGTCGGTAGATTGCTTTTTAATGGCGAATGACACAGCGTTGGACGGTTCAAAATCTCGCACCATCCCGACTTCGGTTCGTGGTCTGCTGGTTTTGGCGCTGCTTTACCTATTTTTGACCGGGGTCAACTTGTTGGGCGGCGGGTTTAAGAGCCTGGGCAGTGATCTCGTAGATGGTCTTTTCCAGGGGGTGTCGAACCCGTTGGCTGGTTTGTTTGTGGGTTTGTTGGCCACAGTGTTGGTGCAGTCTTCGTCGGTATCGACGTCGGTGATTGTGGGTTTGGTGGCTTCTGGCGTGGTCAGCACAAGTGATGCGGTTCCTATGATTATGGGCGCCAATTTGGGTACCACGGTGACCAATACGTTGGCTTCGCTGGGCCATGTGCGTCGAGACGCTGAGTTTCGCCGGGCTTTTGCGGCGGCCACTGTGCACGACTTTTTCAATATTTTGGCGGTGGCGGTTTTTTTACCGCTGGAATTAGCTACCGGTTTTCTTTCTTCTTCTTCGCTTTGGATTACCGAGCGGGTAGTGGGCTCTGGGGGTAGCGATTTTAAGAGTCCTTTGAAGGCGGCGGTGAAGTTGCCGGCCAATTTGGTGAAGGACTTGTTGGCCAGTTTGGGGGCTCACGGGGACCTCAAAGGCGGGTTGATGATTGCTGTGGGTTTGGCGTTTATTTTTGTGGCGCTGACCTTTATTACAAAAAACATGCGATTGCTGGTGGCTGACCGGGTTGAGGCGGCCATTAATAAAGCGTTGGGTGCTGGTTCGGGTTTTGTGGCGATGGCCTTGGGGGTGGTTATTACGGTGGCGGTGCAATCTTCGTCTATCACCACTTCGGTGTTGGTGCCGTTGGCGGCTTCCGGGGTTTTGACGTTAGAAAACATTTATCCGGTGACTTTGGGTGCCAATGTGGGTACTACGGTGACGGCGCTTTTGGCGGCGTTGGCTACCGGTAGTCCGGCGGCGGTTAGTGTGGCCATTGTGCACACGTTGTTTAACCTTAGTGGTATCGCCGCATTTTATCCTTGGCGAGTGTTGCGCCGCATCCCACTTGATTTGTCGGAGCGTCTGGCTGAGGTGGCGGCAGAGCGACGGTCGGTGGCCGTGGCTTACACGGTGATCATGTTTGTTGTGGTCCCGTTGGCGGGAGTAATGATTTTGCGATGAGATTCCCTGATGAGGCATTTCAGCTTTTTTCCGTCAAAATAACAAGTAACCAACTATTGGAGTTGATGACATGGTGATGAGCTTTTTTCGACGTCCTGATGAGGGCGGGCTTGAGCAGATAGATGCGCAGGTTCAGCGCATGGTTAACGATGCCCGCCATACTTTTGATTTGGCTATGAGCGCCGTTACTGGTGGTGCGGTGAAAACGGTGGCTGAGGAGGTGCGGCGCACTGATCGGCAGATCAACTTGACAGAAATGGAGATTCGTCGAGCTTTGTTGGTACATGCTTCGGTACATGGTGCTACCGATACCCCTGAGGTGCTGGTTTTCATGAACATGGTGAAAGACCTGGAGCGCATCGGGGATTACAACAAAAACATTTTTGATTTAGCCGAGGAAGGGGTGTCGCTTGCTGACTCTCCTGATTTGGAGGAGATTTTGGCCCTGCGTGATGAGGTTTCTTCTCGTATCGCTTTGATGGGCGAAATTTTGGCTACGCGTGACGAAGAGCGGGCTCGGGATTACATAAGTCGAGGGGACGAACTGCGTCGGGGTTTTGATGAGAAGGTTAAGGCGCTTATTCATTCCACGGAGCCCGGGGTTTTGGCGGTGCCGCGGGCGTTGCTGTTCCGGTTTTTGAAGCGAATTTCGGCCCATTCGTTGAATGTGGTTTCGGCGGTGGTTATGCCGGTTGACCAACTGGACTATTTTGATGAGTCAGAGGACACGCGACTTTAAAAGGATTCTTAGTGAATAGCCCGAAACGAGTACTAGTTACCAACGATGATGGGATTGATTCCCCAGGGGTGGCGGCTTTAGCGGCCATGGTGGCGGAGGCTGGTTTTGTGCCGGTGGTGGCGGCGCCGGCGATTAATTGGAGTGGGGCGGCTGCTGCTTTGGGGCCTTTGGATGATCCTTCGCGAGTGACGGTGCGGCGGGTTGAGTTGCCGGGTTTAGAAGATTGGGAAATTTCCGCGGTGGAGGCGCCTCCGGCGTTAATTGTCATGTTGGCGATGTTGGGTGGTTTTGGTGATCCGCCTGATTTGGTGGTGTCGGGGGTTAATCAGGGACCTAATACGGGTCGATCTACTTTGCATTCGGCCACGGTGGCGGCGGCTTTGGTGGCGGCGAAGTTCGAGCGCTCAGCGTTGGCGGTGAGTTTGGGCGATGGCGCTGATGATCATCATGGTTTGTGGCGGTGGGAAACGGCGACCCAAATGGCGGCTCCGTTGTTGCAGTGGCTGCCCGAAGCTCCGGCGAAGACGGTGTTGAATCTTAATGTTCCTAATATTGAGCATCACCAGGTTTTGGGGTTGCATCATTGCGATTTGGCTCCAGTGGGCGGAGTGCATACCAGCATTGTGGGTAGGGACGAGCATGGTATAGATATTGATCTTTTGCCGACTAGCGGCGATATTCCTCACGGGACGGATTCTGCGTGGCTACGTAAGGGCTATGCCACGGTTACGGCGTTAGCTCCTCCTTCGGCGCAGGTAGCGGATTTGCCGGTGGAGGGTTGGCATGGGCCGGCGGGGCTTTAGCGCAGGTGTTGGTGGCGGTAATTTTGTTGCGTTGGTGGTGAGCGTTTTGTGGCCACCCCGTAGCCTGTTGCTGTGACCAGTCCTTCTTCTGCTGCAGTTAATCCGAAGCCGTGGTTGACGCCGTTTACTCGGATGGCGCGGGCTCATGCGGTAGCGGCTATGGCCGATGCCATGATTGCCGTGGCTTTAGCCGGGTCGGTATTTTTCTCGATTGACCCGAGTGCGGCGCGTTGGCGGGTGGCTTTGTATCTGGTGTTGACCATTGCTCCGTTTGCTGTGGTGACGCCGTTTATTGGCCCGTTGATTGATCGGGCTCGTGGTGGCCGTCGGGCCATGATTCTTTTTACTGTGGTGGGTCGTGCGGTATTGGCGTGGTTAATGACCCGGCATTTGACGGGGTTATTGTTGTTCCCTGAGGCTTTTGGTTTTCTTATTTTGCAAAAAAGTTATTCGGTGGCCAAAAGTGCGTTGGTGCCGAATTTGGTGCGATCAGAAGTTGCTTTGGTGCATGCCAATGCCAAGATGAGTTTGGCTAGTGCGTTGAGTTCCATGGTGGGGGCGGGTATTGGGGGTTTGGCTTTGTTGGGGGGAGCGAATTGGCCGGCTTGGGCTGCGGTGGGGGGTTTTGCTTTGGCGGCGCTTTATTTCTTGCAGGTTCCTAAGGTGGCGGCTGAAGACGAGCCAGTTAAGGAGCGCCTTGAGTTAACGGCCAGAAGTATTGTGTTGACGGCGCGTTCTATGACTTTTTTGCGAGCTGCGGTGGGTTTTGTTACTTTTTTATTGGCTTTTGCTTTGCGAGGCGGCGAAGAGGGTTTGCCGTTGGAGGGGTTGGGTCGTGCGGTGGGTGCGGCGACCGGTTTTGTGCGGGGCCAAAATGTTTTTGGTACGCCTGGGGCGCCGCCGTGGCATTTTGCTTTGGTCATGTTGGCGGCTGGGTTGGGAGTGTTGTTGGGAGCAAAAACGGTGCCCTTGTTGCGGAGAAGGGTGGTGGAGGAGCACATTATTTTGCGTTTCTTGTTGCTCACTTTTTTAGGGTTGTTGGGTGCCTCATTTTTGCGCAATGTGTGGGGTGCGGTGTTGGCGTCGGGGGTGACTGCGGTTTCGGCGAGCAGTGCGAAGTTGGCTTTTGATTCGTTGGTGCAGCGTGATGCTCCCGATGCAAACTATGGGCGATTTTTTGCCCGTTACGAGGCTCGTTTTCAAATGAGTTGGGCGGTGGGGGCTTTGTTGGCGACGGTGTTGCCGTTCCCGGTTTATGTGGGTTTTGGCGGGGTGGCTTCGTTGGCTGCGGTGTCGTTGTTGTGGTATTTACTTTCTCTTCGCGGGGTGCGGGTACGGCCTACTCCGGTGACGTCGGATCGTGCTGATGGGCAGTTGCCGTTGTGGGATCGCCAAGAGGATGCTCCGAAAAACTAGTTAGTTTTTTGTGGGGTCTTCGGGTAGCGAGATGCGAGCTAGCCAGAGGCGTGGGTTGTCTATTTCGTTTGGGGTGGGTAAAAAGCGGGCTTCTTCCCATAAACGGTTGAGCTCGTTGTGGCTTCCCCATTGGATGATCCCTTCGACAAAGGAGGCGCCGCGGTCTACTTGGTCTTGGGTCAGGTTGAGGCCTAATATTTTTTCGACAAATCGATCGGCTTCGTGGGTTTCTACTCGGCGTCGTCGTAAGGCTTCGGTGATCATGGGGTAGTTGGCGATGAGCCCGGTGCCTATTTCGTCCATGAGGTGGTCGACGTAACCGATGATGGCCGCTACTTGTGCTTCGAGGTAGGGCAGGAGGGCTTTTTGGTCGGGGGATTGGACGGCTCCTAAAATGGTTTCGGGGTCGAGCATTTGTGAAAAGTCGGGGGGGTTTTCGGGGTCGCCTTGGAGGTCGATGCCGCTTTCTTCGAGGGTGCGTTGCAGGGTGTCGGGGTCGTTTTGAAAACCGGCGGCGTGGCGGCTGAGGAGGTCGCTGATGGCTTTGCGTACGTGGGGGATGCCGAATAATGCGTGGTGCAGGGTTTCGTGGAGGCATACCCAGAGGCGGAGGTCTTCGCTGCGCAGGCTCCAGTCGTTGCCGAATTCTTCAATATTTGGGGCAACGAGCAGTAGGTGGTCGTCGGCTCGGGGGATGGGTAGGTCGTAGCTGCCTAGGCTGCGTTGGGCGAGGCGGCCCACCATGGTGCCGGTAGTGATGCTGGTCATCATGGGGGCAAAGGTGGAGAACATTTTGCCGAGTGATTGGCGGAGTTCGGGGGGGAGTTGGGCGGCGATTTCTTCGGGGAGGTCCAGGGTGAAATTTTCGGGGAGGTCTTGGTTGAGGGCGCTGGTCATTTTGGTGAGCAGTGGTTCGAGGGCGGTGATGCTGCGTTCGGCCCAGGCGCCTCGGGTGAGGGGTTCGATGACTAAGGGTTGTCCGCGGTTGATGAGTAGGCCGGTGTGGTTTTCTACTTGGAGTTGAGCGACTCGAGCGAGTTGTTCGTATTCCATGCGCATTACGGGGTCTACGTTGGCTTCGGGTTGCCCTTCGGCGGCTATGGAGCGAGCTATTTCGCGGGCTTGGGCGGTGGGGTCAAGGTTGGAGAGTTGGTCAAAGCCGCCTGTTCCTTGCTGGTCGAGGGTTTCGAAAAGGTGGTTGAGTTGGGCGAACGGGTCTTTTGATTCATCATCAAATGGGTCTTCGGGTAGTTGATTGCTGTTCACAAGGGCATCGTAGGGTGGTGAACAGTCAGAAGCCTCGCGTGGTGGTCACCGGTTCTACTGGTGCGGTGGGTCGTCAGGTCTGTACGCGTCTGGCTGATGAGGGTTTTTCTGTGGTGGGTTTGGATCGTCGTTCGGGGATTTCGGCTCATGCTGAGGTGTCGTTGTTGACCGTGGATTTGGCGGTGGCTGATTTGCGGTTGTTGTTAAAGGGGGCTGATGTGGTGGTGCATTTGGCTTCGGGGGTGCGGGCTCAAGATGTGCATGGCGACCCGGGTCACGACATGTTGACGGTGGCGGAGCGTTTGTTGGCGGCGGCGGCTGATACTGGGGTGGCTCATGTGGTGGTGCGTTCGTCGGCCATGGTTTATGGGGCTTGGGCTGATAACCCGGTGCCGTTGACCGAGGAGGCGGAGGTGCAGCCTTGTCGGGGGTTCCGTTTTGCTGAGCATCGAGCGTCTTTGGAGGGTTTGGCGACGGCTTGGGCCGGTAAGGCGGCGGGGCGTTCGGCGAGTTTGTTGCGTCCTGCGGTGACGGTGGCTGAGGAACGCCCGGGGGGTTTGGCGCGTATTTTGGCTTCGGCGGCGGCTATTCGTGCGCAAGAGGGCGACCCGTTGGGTCAGTTTGTGCATGCCGATGATTTGGCTGAGGCGGTGGTGTGTGTGGTGGCGGAGCGTTTTGATGGCCCGGTTAATGTGGCGCCCGATGGTTGGATTTCTGCGCCGATGATGGCGGAGTTGGGGGGCCCGGCGCCGCGGTTGCGTTTGCCGGCGCCGGTGGCTTCGTGGGTGGCGGAGGTGCGGTGGCAGTTGGGTTTTACCGATGCGCCGCCTTCTGTGGTGCCGTACACGGTGTTTCCGTGGGTGGTGGCTAATGATCGTTTGCGAGCGTTGGGGTGGGTGCCTTCGCATAGTAACGAGGAGGCGTATGTGGTGGGTTATGAGCCGCGGGCCACGGATCGTCTGGATGCGAAGCGTCGTCAGCAGTTGTCTTTGGCGGTGGCCGGGGGTGCGGTGTTGTTGGGGTTGGTGATTTTGGGTCGTTTGGTGGGGCGTTGGCGAAAAAGTTGAGCGTTGCTGCTGGCCGGGTCGTACGATGTTCGTTATGTCTGACATTGCACCGGGCTTGGCCCTGTTGACTCCTCCGGTGGGGGATACTTGGTGTGGTTTGTCGGCTGCGGATTTGCCGGTGGTTGAGGTGTTGGCGTGGGCTAATAAGCCGGATTGTGGGGCGGTGGTCTTGTTTAGCGGTAATGCCCGTGATCATGCTCCGGGTCGTGATGCGGTGACTGCTTTGGAATACGAGGCTTATGAGGAGCAAGCGGTTCCTCGTTTGTTGCAGGTGGCTGAGGATGCTCGTTTGCGTTGGCCTGCGGTGCGCCAGGTGGCTTTGTTGCATCGGGTGGGTCCGTTGGCTATTGGTGAGGCGGCGGTGTTGGTGGTGGTTTCTTCGCCTCATCGTCCGGAAGCTTTTGATGCGGGTCGTTTTTGTATTGATGCGTTAAAGGCTTCGGTGCCTATTTGGAAGCAAGAAACGTGGGCCGGTGGCCAGCATTGGGGTACCGATGCGCAGCACGTGGTTGAGTCGAGTCGGGCATGAATTCGTCGGTAATGTTTTTGGCGGGTGCGGGGGGTTTGGCGGTGACTGGGTCGTTGTTGTTGTGGTTGTTTAGCCGTCCTCGCAAGGTGTTGCATGATCCAAACGAGTTTCGCAATACGTTGCGTGGTTTACATAAGCCGGGGGTGGGGACGAGTCGGTCGGGTCCGGCTACGCAACCTAATCGGGTGGTGTCAGATAAAAATGTTGATCCGGAGCGACGGTTCTAATGGCTCGGGATTTAGCGATTGATTTAGGTACGGCCAACACGTTGGTTTATGCCCGGGGCGAGGGCCTGGTTTTTGCGGAGCCTTCGGTTATTGCTTTGAATAAGCGTTCGGGTGAAGTGTTGGCTATGGGTAATGAGGCGTGGCGGATGATTGGTCGTACGCCGGCGCATGTGGTGGCGGAGCGCCCGTTGCGTAAGGGGGCGATTAAAGATTTTGATATTACTCAGCGCATGGTGCGGGTGTTGTTTGAGCGGGTGGGGGTGAGCCGGTTTAATCGCCCCAAGGTGCTTATTTGTGTGCCGTCGGCGATTACTGCGGTGGAGCGTCGGGCGGTTACTGAGGCGGCGCGTCGGGCGGGGGCTACCGATGCGCAGTTGATTGAGCAACCGTTGGCGGCGGCTATTGGTGCCAACTTGCCGATTAGTGAGGCTATGGGGAACATGGTGGTTGATGTGGGAGGTGGCACTTCGGAGTCGGCCATGTTGTCTTTGGGTGGGGTGGTGGCTTTAGAGGCGGTGCGGATTGGTTCGTTTGATATTGATGCGGCGATTATGGAGTATGTAAAAAACGAACACGGTATGGCTATTGGGGAGCACACGGCGGAGGAAATCAAGATCCAAATTGGGTCGGCGGCTCCGGTGGCTGAGGAGTTGCGGGCCGAGGTGGCTGGTCAAGAGATGATGACGGGGTTACCCAAGAAAGTTATTTTGACGGCCACGGAGATTCGTCGGGCGATTAAAGAACCGGTGGCGGCCATGATTGAGTCGGCGGTGACGTGTTTAACGCAGGCTCCGCCGGAGTTGGGCCAGGATTTGATGAATGAGGGTATTCATTTGGTGGGTGGCGGAGGGTTGTTGCGGGGTTTTGATGTGCGCTTGGCGGAAGAAACAGGGGTGCCGGTAAATATTGTTGGCGAACCGTTGGAGTGTGTGGTGATGGGTGCGGGTAAGTGCATTGAGGATTTCACTGCGATGCGGGTCATGTTTATGGAGTCTCGTCCTCGTCAGGTGGGTCGCTAAGCGGCGAGCTGGTGAGGTCTTCGGCGGCTTGTCGGGTTTGTGGGTCACGGTCGGTGAGCATGCGTTTTAGGGCGGCGTCTACTTGGGGCCCTTGGTAGGGGGCTAAGGCCAGGGTGGCGCGGCGTCGTATGGGGGGTTTGTCGTCCAGGGCGGCCAAGATGGCTTGGAGGCTGTTGGGGTGGCCGAGGGCGCCGAGGGCGGCGATGGCTGCTTCTCGACAGAGGGGGTCGTCGTGGTTTTGTCCAAGGTCGGCGAGTCGGGTGGCGTGTTGTTCGCTGAGTTCTGGTTGGTTGAGTTCGGGAAGGATTTCTCCTAGGGCCCAGCAGGTGGTTTCTATTACGTCGGGGTCGTGGTGGTCGAGGAGTTGGGCGACTTCTTGGGCGAGTTCTTTGGTGGGGGGTTGTTGGGTGGCCACGTTGAGGGCTTGTTGTTGTACGGCTGCTGCGGGGTCGTTGAGGCCGGTGGTGAGTTGGGGTCCGGTGAGTTGGTTGAGTCGGTGGAGGGCGTTGAGGGCGGCGGCTCGTACCGGGGCTTGGGGGTCGGCCAGGAGGGTGCGGGCGGTGTCGGCGCTGGTGTTTGGGGCTTGGTGTCCGGCCAGGATGGCTTGACGTCGCCGTTGGGCGGTGGCTGGGTCGGGGGGTTCGGTGGGGTGTTCGTAGCGTCCGACCATGGGTTAGCCGATGGCTTGTTCAAGTAGGAAGGTGCCGGCAAAAAAGAGTGCCCCGAAGGCGGTGGCGATGAATGCTCCGCCGACTGCGATGAGTACCACGAGGCCGGCGAGGGAGCGTAGGCGGTGCCACCAGCGGATGCGGGCTCGGCGGCCGGTGAGTACTTTTCGTGGGGGCTGAAACCAGATTCCGCCGAGGGCGGCCAGGTTCCATTTGCGGTCGATGGCTCGTTCGGTGTCGCCGCTGGGGGGTAGCCAGGTGCGGCGTATGGCGTGGTCGGTTTTCCAAAGGTTTTGTGCGAGTTTTTGCGGGGTGCATGCCGTATTGTTGGTCAGCGTGGCAGGCTGGGGGGGTCCCGGTGTGATGCGGGCGGAGAACAGCAGCAGCGCGCCAGCCAAGAGGGCCGCGGAGGGCATGAACGTGGTGAGGGAAGAGGAAAGTATTAGTGAAGTGGTCACGGCACCTGAGATGCTAGTTGGCGATGAGCCTGCCCCGGTCGCAGGGGGGTCAATGAGTTTGCGTCGTTTGTCTGGTGAGCGGCGTTGGCTGGCGGTTTTGTTTTTGCTGGGTGTTGTTTTGGTGTTGGTTATGACCTTTGTGCGGTTGCCTTATTATGTGTTTTCTCCTGGTTCGGTGAACCCGTTGGCGGAGCGCATTGTGGTTACTGGGGTGGATACTTTTGATCCGGTGGGCGAGGTTTTGTTTACTACGGTGAGTCAAGATTCTTCGGTGAATGGGTGGGAGTATTTGTGGGCTAAGTGGGATGATTCGGTGTTGTTGCTGGATGAAGATTTGGTGATGGGGGATCGTGATCGTGGCGAGGTGCGGGCTTTTAATTTGGCTTTGATGAGGGTTTCGAAGTCCACTGCGGTGGCGGTGGCTTTGCTGCATTTGGGTTTTGAACCGTTTGTGGCGACTGGGGTGGGTATGGCTTCGGTGGAGGGTCCGGCGGAGGGTTTGTTGACTACTGATGATGTGATTCGGTCTATTAATGGGGTGGTGGTGGATACCACTGAAGAGTTGGTGGTGGAGATTCGTCGTTATGCGCCTGGTGAGACGTTGGTTTTTGCGGTGGAGGCGGTGGATGGCTCGTTTCCTCGGGAGGTTTCGGTGGTGATGGGGGCTCGAGAGGATGACCCGTCGGTGGCGTTTTTGGGTATTCAGCCGCAGACCCGTACGGAGGATGCTCCGGGTATGCCGTTTAATGCGCATGTTGATACGGGTTCGGTGGGGGGTAATTCGGCGGGTTTGGCGTTGACGTTGTCGGTGCTGGATTTAGTAACGCCGGGGGAGTTGACTGGTGGTTTTCAGGTGGCTACTACGGGCACTATTTCGTTGTCGGGGGCGGTGGGCCCTATTGGGGGTATTGAGCAAAAGACGGTGGCTGCTCGTGAGGCGGGGGTGGATTTGTTTTTGGTTCCGATGAGCGAGTTGGCGGCGGCGCAGCGTCAGGCGGGTGATTTGAATGTGGTGGGGGTGGCGACGTTGGATGAGGCGTTGGTTGCTTTGGCTGCGTTGGGTGGTAATGCTTTGGAATTGTCGCTGCCTTAGTTTGCTTGTTTTGTCTTTAAGGGCGGGCTTGTGGGGGGCAGCGGTAGGCTCACTTTATGCGCCCTGAACGTAGCCCTCGTCCGCAATCTTCTGGTTCTTCGTCGGGGGGTGTTCCGCCTCGGGGTCCGCGCCCGGTTCGGGGTCGTGGTGGCGGGTCGCCGCGCCGTTTTCGCACCGTTATGGCCGTGGTGTCGGTGGTTGGTATTTTTGGTTTGATGGCTTTGCAGGGCGTGGCTGGTTTTTACACGGATTTCTTGTGGTTTGATCAGTTGGGTCACGACGATGTGTTTACGTCGGTGTTGGGTGCTCAAGTGGTGTTGGTGGTGTTGTTTACGGCACTATTTTTTGTGTTGGTGTACGGCAACTTGACGGTGGCGGAGCGGATGGCTCCGGCGGTGCGTCCGCCTGGACCTGAGGAAGATTTAGTAAGCCAGTGGCATTTGTTGATTGGTTCTCGAGCCGGAAAGTTGCGGTTGGTGGCTTCGTTTGTGTTGGCGTTGATGGCTGGTGCGGGGGTTGGTAACCGTTGGCAAGAGTGGTTGTTGTTTACTAATGGCGGCGATTTTGGTTTGGTTGATGCTCAGTTTGGTCGAGATATTGGGTTCTTTATTTTCCAGTTGCCGTTTTTGAGTTTTGTGGTTGGTTGGTTGTTTTCTAGTTTGTTTGTGATTTTGTTGGTTGTTTCGGTGGCCCACTATCTCAATGGGGGTATTCGTTTTCAGACTTTTGGCGAACGGGTGCAGCCCAAGGTGAAGATGCATTTGTCGGCTTTGTTGGCTCTTTTGGCGTTGGTGAAGGCGGCGGGTTACTGGTTGGCTCGTTTTGAGTTGACGACTTCTACCCGGGGTGCGGTTGATGGGGCCAGCTACACCGATGTCAAGGCGCAGTTGCCGGCCATGAATTTGTTGATTCTGATTTCGTTGTTTGCCGTGTTGTTGTTGGCGGTTAATGTGCGGCGCCGGGGCTGGGTGTTGCCTACTTTGGCGGTGGGTTTGTGGGCTTTGGTGGCTTTGGTGATGGGCAGTATTTATCCGGCGGTTATCCAGAATTTGAGGGTGGAGCCTGCGGAGTCAGAGAAGGAGTCGGTTTATATTGCCCGCAATATTGCGGCGACCCGGACGGCTTTTGGTTTGGATGGCTTGGTGGAATTGCAGATTGAGGATTTCGATAATGAGATCACCGCGGTGGATTTGTTGCAGAACCCGACCACGGTGCGCAATATTCGGGTGATGGACCCGGTGGTGGTGCAGGGTACGTTTGACCGGTTGCAGGGTGAGCGTGAGTTTTATCGTTTTGCTGACGTTTTGGATACCGATCGTTATCTCATTGATGGCGAGATGACCCAGGTGTTGTTGGGTGCTCGTGAGTTGGATCTAAATGAGACGCGTTCGTGGGAGAGCCAGCATGTGGCTTTTACGCATGGCTACGGGGTGGCGATGGCGCCGGTGAGTCGGGTGCGGGGTTCTGGTGACCCGGATTTTGTGATTGGTGATTTGCCGGTTTCTATTGATGAGTCAATGGAGGTCACGTTGGATCGTCCGCAGATTTATATCGGCGAGGGTTTGGGTGGTTATGCCGTGGTGGGGGCCAGCCGTGACGAGGTGGATTTCACTGATGAGAATCAAGAAACCCAGTCGGTGCGTTACGCCGATATCGGTGGTCAAGCTGGGGTGCCGATGGGGTCGCTGTTGCGTAAGGCGGCTTTTGCTTTGCGGTTTACTGAGTTGGAGCCGTTGATTTCTAACTTTGTTACTGATGATTCTCGGATTATTTATGTTCGTGATGTGCAGGACCGGGTCAAGAAGTTGGCTCCGTTTTTGGAATTTGATGCGGACCCTTATCCGGTGATGATTGATGGCCGTTTGGTGTACGTGGTCGATGGTTATACGACGACGAATCGTTACCCGTATTCGCAGCGTGCGCCGGTGTCTGATTTGAGTTCTGAGAGTGGTTTGCGCAGCGATTTCAATTATGTGCGTAATTCGGTGCGTGCCGTGGTGGATGCTTTTGATGGCACGGTGACTTTTTACGTAGTTGATGATGAGGACCCGATTATTGCTGCTTACCAGTCGGCGTTTAGTAATTTGTTTACGCCGGTTTCGGAGATGCCTGAAGAGTTGGTGGCGCACATGCGTTATGCCGAGGATTTGTTTCGGGTGCAGTCGGAGTTGTGGGGTTCGTATCACGTGGATGACACGGAGAACTTTTATCAGCGGGCTTCTGAGTGGGCGGTGTCGCAGGACCCAGGCCGCAGTGGTGAGGGTGCCGGAGATTTAGTGTTGGTTGATGCGCAGGGGACTCGGGTGGGGACGCGTGATGTGCGTATGGCTCCTTACCGGACCATGGTGAATTTGCCGGATGCTGAGGAAGCGGAGTTTGTAATTTTGCGGGCTTATGTGCCGCTTGATGATGAGGATGCGCGTAAGGAGCTGGCCGCTTACGTGGTGGGGCGTAGCGATGGAGAGCATGCGGGTGAGTTGGTGGTTTATCGTCCGCCTACTTCGAACTTTGATGGCCCGGCTTTGGCTGAGGAACGTATTCGTAATGATGAAGCGGTGGCCAGTTTGCAGACGTTGTTGAGCCAGCGGGGCTCGGATGTGTTGTTTGGCGAGTTGTTGTTGGTGCCTATTGAGAATTCGATTTTGTATGTGCGCCCGTTGTATGTGCAAGCTGATGGGGATTCCACGGTTCCGGAGTTGGAGCGGGTCATTGTGGTGGCTGGCGAGCGGGTGGTTATGGCCGACAGTCTTCAGGAGGCTTTGGAGGAGTTGACGGGCCATAGTTTGGCGGCGTTGTTCCCTGATGGCATTGTTGCTGGTGGGCCGACGGTTGAAGAGCCAGTTGATCCAGATGAGCCGGTTGAGCCGGTTGATCCGGATGAGCCGGCGGCTCCGGTTGAAGGTATTCCTGAGGATGTGGTGACGCTGGTGGCGGAGATCGAGCAGTTGCAGCGTGAGTCTGCTGCGGCTTTGGCGCAGGATCCTGCGGATTGGTTGGAGTTTGGCCGTTTGCAGGACCGTATTCAGTCGCTGGTGGCGGCGTTGGCGGCGTCTGCTGGCTAGTCGGCGGGTTGCCAGCCGCTGAGCCGTCGGCCGGTGGGTGAGGGTTCGTCGGCGCGTACTGGTGAGTCGGCGGTGAGGTCGGCGAAGCTTTCGTCGTTTTCGAGTTGCGGTGTGGGTGGGGTGATGGGTTCGAATTGGTGAGCGAGTTCGGCGATTTGTCCGCGGAGTTCTACGGTGACTCGGGTGAGTTCGGCGGAGAGTCGTGCGCCTTGGAGGCGGAGGTCCATGAGGGTTTCTTCGTCGTTTTCGCCGGCTTCGGTGCCTAGGGCGTTGAATTTGTGTTCGAGGTCGCTGAGGCGTTCGTCGAGGTTGCGGAGCCCGTTGGCGAGGTCGAGCAGTATTTGGTCGGCGATGGGGGCGCTGTCGGTGGGTTGCACGGTGGAGGGTGCGGTGGTTTTTTTGCGTTTGTTGCGCCTTGAAATTTTGGCCATGGCTTGATGGTAGTCCTCGTTTGGTGTTGTGTTGGGTTGCCGCGCTTTGTGGGGTGCTCTTGGTAGGTACGCTGGCCGGGTGAAGGTCTTATTTTTTCCGAGGGTTCGGTCGTTTGGTGTGGCTTTGCTGGCCTTGTCGGTTGTTTCGTCTTGTGCGGGTTATGACGGGAGAGTTTTGCAGGGGGGTGTTCCGTCGGACACGTTGGATGTTTTGGTGGTTGATCAGGGAGGGGCGGGGGTGCAGGCTGGGGCGGCTGGTGTTGTTCCGGCGAGTACGAAGCCGAATGTTCCGGAGGTCACTATTGAGGAGGGTCTGAAGGGGGAGATGGATTGGTCGGTGGGGGTGGGGGGCTCTACCAAGGTTGAGGTGGGTGTTTTGTCTGGTGAGGTGGCGGCGGCGGGTTCTTATGAGTTGTCGTATCCGCAGGTGACAGAAACGGCCGCTGATTTTGCCATTAATGGGGCCTTGCAGGCGGTGGCTGACCGGGTGTATTTGGGTTTTGCTGGGGAGTTGGCGGAGTTGATGGGTGGGGAGGATGCGTTGAGTGAGCCGAGCCGGTTGTTGGGTGATGGTGAGGTGGTGTTTGATAACGATTTTTTGTTGAGTGTGTTGTTTAAGGGAACGATTTCTTGGGGTGGGGCGGCGAGCCAGCAGGCGTGGGCGGAGTCGGTGATGGTTGATTTGTCTGATGGCCGGGTGCTACCGGTTGTGGAGTTGTTTACCGGGGGCCCGGCGGACAATTGGTTAGAGGTGGTGGCGGAGCGTTCGCACGAGTTGTTGGTGGAGGATCTCGGGGCGGAGATGGTGTGGGATGAGGGTTTGATGCCGGTGGCGGAGAATTTCGCTAATTTGTTGGTGACTCGCCCGGGGCTTTTAGTAATTTTTGATCAGTATCAGGTGGCGGCTGGCGTGGCGGGTACTCCTGCAGTGGTTGTTCCTTGGATCGATCTCGTCACGGTTATCAACCCACAAAGCAGCATCGGCCGCCTCGTAGTAGCCGGCTAACCCCAATTATCCCAAAAAGTCCGTTACATGGGGACAGTCCCCACAGGTCTAGGTTCTAGAGGCCGAGGCGGGCGAGTTGTTCGGCGGGGGCTTCTACTTCGGTGAGGGCGTGGCGGAGGAGTTCTTGGTAGTGGTCGGCTCGGGGGGTATCGATGAGGTTTTCGGTTTCTTGTTCGTCCTGGGTGTCGTAGAGCTCCGAGGTGGTGCCGGCGCCGCGCCCGGAGAGCAGTATGGCTCCGCCGGCTATTTCGGCTCCGGTGAGGGGTTGGCGTATTACGGGGATGTCGCTGCCCGGCATTTTGTCGAGCCAGGCTCGATCGTCAGGCCGGGGGAGGCCGGCGTTGGGCAGGATGGCTATCGGCATGGTGGACCACCGGTTGGACCAAATGCTGATGTCGCCGGTGTCGCCTTCGGCGCCCCGTAGGTATTTGCCGTGGTGGTCAATGAGGTTGACTTCGAGGCCGAAATATCCTTGGAGCATCCAGTCGCGGGCTTGGTTTTGGGTTCCTTCGATTACTTGGCGTAGTGAGACGCCGTGGGTGCGGTGCTCAATGTTGAGGTTGAACATTTCCGCAAGGGTGGCGTGTATGTCGACGCTGGTGGTGAGGGCGGTGCGGTGGCCGGGTTCGACTCCGGGCCAGTGGATGAGCATGGGGATGTGCCCCAGCAGGTTGTAGATGGGTGACAGGGGTTTGCCAAAGGTTTCGTCGCGTTCGCCGAGGTAGTGGCCGTGGTCGGTGACTAGGAAGATGGCGGTGTCTTCCCAAAGGTTGTTGCGGTCCATGGCGTCGAGGATTTTGCCGAACCAGTGGTCGATCATGGAGAGTTTGGCCCCGTAGTTGGCGCGTAGTTGGGCAGCTTGTTTTTCGGTGAGGATTCCTTTTTTGATGGCGTCTTTCATGTAGGGCGGCCATATGAGGAGGTCTTCGTCGCGTTGGTCGTGGTAGCGGTAGGCCCAGGGTTCGGGGGTGTCGAAGGGTTCGTGGGGGTCGAATTCGTCGACGAAGAGGAAGAATCGGTCGTGGTGTCCGGCGTTGCGGTCGAGCCAGTCGGCGGTGGCGGACATGGTGCGGGGTCCGGGGTAGTCGGTTTCGTCGCGGAACCAGGTGCGGCTGGTGTCGTAGGCGTGGCGGAACCATCCTTCGGCGGCGGGCAGGGCGGGGGTGCCGGCCCAACTGGGGTCGTCGCGTAGTCGCCAGGGGTCGCCTTCGTGGCCGCGTACGTAGTCCCACATGCCGAAGTCGGTGTGGTAGTTCTCGCCGCCGGTTTCGAAGAGGTGGGGGTGGTCGGAGATAATCCCGGTGGCGATGCCTTTCATTTTCATGGCGTGGGCGATGTTGGATTCCCAGAGCTCGATGGAGCCCCAGGGTTTCCAGAGGAAGTCCCAGGCGCCGCAGAGTATGTCGTGGCGGGCGGGCATGCAGGGCAGTGAGGCGGAGTGGTGCTGGTCGAAGCGCAGGGAGCGGGCGGCCAGTCGGTCAAGGTTGGGGGTGTCGAATTCGTTACCGCCGTAGCAGCCCAGCATGCGCCGGTTGAGGCTGTCGAGCAAGATGACGATGGCGTTGCGGGGTCCGCTGCCGTCTTGGTAGGGCTCTGCTTTTGGCCGAGCCATAGGGTCAATGGTCATGCCCCATACTGCCACGTCACGTTCCTCCGGGCCTTGTTCGCTACTAAAACCAACCCAAAACCTAGACACGTGGGGTCTGTCCCCACGTGTCTAGGTTTTGGTGTGGCGGGCGTTATCGTTTGGCCGATGAATGATGAAACGAAGGCTTTGCGGGCGTCTACTTTGGCTGAGACGGGTATGGATGGCGTAGGCCCGGTTCGGGTGGTTTTGCGGGGGTTGTTTGTGGCTTGTGCAGCGTGTGGCGGCCGGGGTTTGTTTCATCATTGGTGGAAGATGCGTGAGGCGTGCCCTACTTGTGGCTTGGTTTTTACTCGTTCGCAGGGTTATTGGATGGGTGCGGTGGGCGTGAATTCCATGATGAGTGGGTTCGTGTTGCTGGTGACCATTGTGGTTTCGTTTTTGTTGGCCATGCCGGATCCCTCATGGCAACCCATTTTGATTCCGTCGGTGATTGTTGGTTTTGGAGCGCCGCTTTTTCTTGACCCGATGACTCGTACGTTTTGGACGTCCATGGTGGCCTTGGGTCGTCCGCCTGGTGTTGAAGGCCATCAAAGTCCGTGATCTAGGGCCTGTCCCCCGGTCATGGGCTTTGGGGGTTAAGGGCTTCTTGGGGGAGGCGGATGTCGAAGCGGGCGCGTACGGCGGCGTCTACTTGGGGGTTGATGTGGTTGGGGTAGTGGCTGCTGAGTATTTCGGCCACTTTTTCTCTGGCTGTTTCGTCGACGGATTTTGAGCCGGCGTCGTTCCAGTCGTTGGAGCTCGCCCGGTCGCCCACTTCGGGGTAAACGTATTCGCTTTGCATCATGGACAGGGTTTGGTCTTGGCCTAAGAAGTGTGAAGGCCCGTGTACGACGTTGGCGATGACCTCGGCCGAGAGTGTCTCGGGGGTTATTTCGATGCCGCGCAGGGTGCGGTTTATGGCCCCGAGCATGTCGTTGTCTATGACGATTGCTTCGTAGGAGCAAGCCAGCAGGCTGGCCAGCATGCCGGCGGATTCGTAGACCAGGTTGGCGCCGGCGTGACCGGCCAGGGCGACGGTGAGGCCTTTTTCGTGGCCGGCTTGGTTGTCGGGCATTTTGGAGTCGCTCATGCCGGCTGCTGTTCCTGAGGGAAGGCCTAACCAGTTGGCTACTTGGGCGGCTGCTGCGCTGAGTACGGCTTCTTCGCCGGAGCCGCCGGTCATGGCGCCGGTGCGTAGGTCGGAGACGAAGGGCCAGAGCCCCATGACGCAGGGGTGGCCGGGTTTGAGCAGGTTGACGCAGGTCAGGGCGGCGAGGCATTCGGCGAGGGCTTGGGCGAGTGATCCGGCGAGGGCGGCTGGTGAGGTGGCTCCGGCTTGGCCGGCGGAGAGCAGGTTGATGGGTACGCCGGCGCGTACTTGGGCCACCATGGAGTGGGCGGCGTCTTCGGCGTAGCGCAGGGGTGGCACCACGAAGGTGTTGTTGGCTACACAGAAGGGTCGTTCGGCAAAGGAGCCGGGTTTGCCGCCGAGCATTTCGTCCCACATGTCTACGGCTTCGTAAACGTGTTCTGGTTGAAAGAATGAGGTGCCGATGGGTTTGGTGGTGCCCATGGCGAGGGCGTAGGCGGTGTTGAGGTCGAGTTCGGGGGCTTCGATCATGTCGCGTGCTACTACGGTGCGTACGTGGAAGTGGATGTGTTCGCAGGTGTCGACGAGGCGGGCGATGTCGTAAATGTCTTGGAGCATGGAGTGCCGGTGGGTGCGGGTTTGGTGTTCGTAGATTGAGACGGCGGCTCCGGCGGTGCCGAAGTACACGGCGTCGCCGCCCACTTCGATGGATTTTTCGTCGTCGAGTCCATGCCAGGTAAATTTTTTGGCGGCCGTACTGATGGCGTGTTCGACTACAGCGCGGGGAAAGTGTAAACGTCCGTCGCTGTCTACGTGGCCGCCGGCGGCGGTTACTACGTCGATGAATTCTGGTACTGGGGTGCCCATGCCGAGGTCTTCGAGAAGGTTTAAGGCGGTTTCGTAGACTTGTTTGCATTCGTTGTCGGTGAGTGGTTTGTAAGCGCCGCCGCTGAAGCCGGGGCGTACGGCGCGCTCGTCTTCGGTGGGTCCGGCGGCTCGGGCGGCTACTCGGGCGGCTCGTCCTCCGGAGCGTCCGCTGCGTTGGGGTTGGGTTTCAGTCATGCGTCCTCCGCAAGGTGTTGGTTAGGTTCGAAGTCTTTGGTTGGTGGGGTCGTGGGCGGGTGCGTCGAGCACGGTGGCGGTGTGGCGTTGCCCGTAGAGGCTGATGGAGAATTGTTGGTCGGCGGTGGCGTAGGCGGGGGTTACGTAGGCGAAGCACAGGCTTTGGCCAACGTGGTGGCCGTAGTCGCCGCTGGTGGTGATGCCCATGGGCGGGTCATTGGGCTCGGCGTCGGGGGCGTAGCAGGGCTCGTTGCCGCGGCAGTCGTAGTCGGTGGTGTCGACGCTGGCGTAGACCAAAACCATGTCAAGGTCGGCGGGATTTTGTTGTTGACGGGCTTGTACGGCGTCTTTGCCGGTGAAGTCGCTGGTGTAGTCAACAAAGCGTTCAAGGCCGGCTTCGATGGGGGTGATTTCGGTGGTGAGTTCGCTGCCGAACCCTTTGTAGCCTTTTTCGAGCCGGAGGGCGTTCATAGCGTAGGAGCCAAAATGTACGAGGTCGTAGGGTTGGCCGGCGGCTACGAGGGCGGCGTATAACTGCGGCATTTGGTCGATGGGGTGGTGGAGTTCCCACCCGAGTTCGCCAACGTAAGACACGCGTAGGGCCAGGCAGTCGACGCCGGCTACGGTTATTTCTTGGCCGGTGAGCCAGCGGAAGTCCTCGGTGGCCAAGGAGCTTTCGGTGAGGGTGGCGAGTACGTCTCGGGCGTGGGGGCCGGTGATGGCCAGCAGCCCAAGGTTGCCGGTGACGTCAGTGACGGTGACGTTTTCGTCGGGGTGTATTTGGTTGCGGAGCAGGTCAAAGTCGCGGCCTTGGCTGGTGATGCCAGAGTTGAGGTAGAACCGGTCGTCGCTGAGGCGGGTGATGGTGACTTCGGCTTCGATGCCGCCGTCGGAAGTGAGTAGATGGCTGAGCCGTAGGCCGCCGGTAGCGGGCAGACGGTTGGCGGTGATGCGGTCTAAGAGTTGGGCGGCGTGGGGGCCGGTTACTTCGAATTTGGCGAAGGCGGTGAGGTCGGCCAGGCCAACGCGGTTGCGTACCCCGGCGCATTCGTGGGCTACGTGGTCGAAGGCGTTGGAGTGTTGCCAGGAGTGTTGTTCGGGTTCGCCGTAGTAGGCCACCCGTTCCCATCCGTAGACGTCTTGCCATTGGGCACCGAGGGCGTCAAGGTTTTCGTGGATGGGGGTTTGGCGCATGGGCCGGCCGGCGGGGCGGTGTTCGCCGGGCAGTCGCACTTGGTACATCTCGTGGTATTCGTCGATGGATTTTTTGATGGTGTATTCTTGGGTGGCCCAGGGCCCGAAGCGGCGGGGGTCCATTTCGGCGATGTTGATTTCGGTTTGGCCGTGGACCATCCATTGGGCCAGGTATTTGCCGGCGCCTGGGCCTTGGGTTATGCCGATGGAGGCGCCGACGCAGAGCCAATAGTTTTTGAGGCCGGGGGCGGGGCCCATGAGGTAGCCGCCGTCGGGGGTGTGGGTTATCGGCCCGCTGATGACTTGTTTTATGCCGGCGTTGGCGAAGGCGGGTATGCGTTGGGCGGTGTGTTCGAGCCAGGGCATGAGGGGTTCGAGGTTGGGTGGGGTGAGGTGAAAGTGGAGGTCCCAGTCGATGCCTTGGGTGCCGTAGGTTTCGGCGCCTGCTCGTTCGTAGGGCCCAACCAGCAGGCCGTCTATTTCGTAGCGGTAGTAGGCCGAGGAGCGTGGGTCGCGTACCACGGGCATTTCGGTGGTTTGGGCGGCTATTTCGGCGAGGGGTTCGGTGATGAGGTATTGGTGGATCATCGACACGATGGGTATGTCCAGCCCGGCCATGGCGCCCAGTTGGGGGCCGTAGTGGCCGGCGGCGTTGACGAGGTGTTCGGCCACTGTGGTGCCTTGTTCGCCGTTGCGTTCCCAGGTGATTTCCCAGCGCTGGTCGGGTAGTTGGCGGGTGCCGGTGACCAGGGTGTGGCGGGCGATGGTGGCGCCCAGTTGGCGGGCTCCGGTGGCCATGGCGTTGGTAGAGCCAGTGGGGTCGGCCCATCCGTCGTTGGGGGTCCAGAAGCCGAGTTTTATGTCGGAGACGTCATCAATGAGGGGTGCGTGTTCGGGTATTTCGTTGGGACCGATGAGGTGGGCTTCGACGTCGATGAGTTCGAGCATGTCTTTGACGCGGCGGTACCACTGGGCTTGTTCGTCGGTGACGGCGAGGCGTATCGCACCGCAGCCGTGCCAGCCGGGTGACATGCCGGTTTCGGCTTCTAGGTTGTTGTAGAGGTCAACTCCGTAGGCGTGCACTTTGGCCATGTTGAGGCTGCCGATGAAGTGGGGTACTAGCCCGGCGGCGTGCCAGGTTGAGCCAGAGGTGAGTTCGCCTTTTTCGATGAGCAGGGTGTCGGTCCAGCCTTGGTGGGCCAGGTGGTAGAGCAGGCCGACGCCCATGGCGCCGCCACCGATGATTACGCATTGTGCTTCGTCGCGCATGGCGAGCCTCTCAACTCTTGTTCCATTGAGTGGAACGTTCCGTTTCTTTCCTTTATACTACACGTATTCAAAGCATCGAGCGAACGTTCAGCGTGTTGAGGGCCGTGGCTAACGGGCCGGCGGCGGTCGGCGTCTCTGAGGTGTCTCGGGCCACCGGGTTGGCCAAGTCGACTTGTTCTCGCATTTTGGCCAGTTTGAGTGAGTTGGGCATAGTTGAGCGAGTTGATGAGGCGGGGCGTTTTGTGGTTGGTGAGGGGTTGCGTGCGCTGGCCGGGTCGGCGGTGTCGCCACGGTCGTTGCGTGAGGTGGCTCGCCCGCATTTAGTGGAGTTGGCGAACTTGTTGGGCGAGTGTGCGTCAATTGCGGTGCGGGACGGTCGTGATGGCTTGTATGTAGACCAGGTCACGGTGGAGAGCCCGGTGCAGGTAACTGATTGGACGGGTCAGCGTTTTCCGTTGCACACTATTGCTGCCGGGTTGGCGTTGATGGGTGCTTGGGGCCCGGCCGAGGTTGAGGCCTATGCCGCCAAGGGCCTAGAGGCTTTTACGGAACACACGGTGACTTCAAAAACGGCGTTGAAGCGTCGGGTGGCCGGGGTGGCCGTGGCCGGGGTGGCGTGGACTATGGGTGAGTTTTCGTCAGAAATCAACGGGCTGGCGGCTCCGGTGTGGGGCGCAGATGGCCAGGTGGTGGCTTCGGTGGCGGTCTATGGCCCAGCTTTTCGTTTTCCGGCCCAAGCCGATCAATCTTTCATTGAACAAGCAGTTTGCCAAACCGCTCTGAGCATTAATACCCAGTTGGTGGGTTAGCGGGTTATCTAGGTGGATAGATTTTTGTGCTGTACTGTTTCTTGAGGCCTGTCTGTCTATTAAGGAGCACCCATGACTGAGTTTTCTACTACCCCGTTGGCGAAGCAGTTTGTGGAAGTTGAGGGTAAGCAGATGGCTTATCATGAGACGGGGGTGGGGGATTCAGTTGTTTTTCTCCATGGGAACCCCACGTCGTCGTATTTGTGGAGAAACATTATTCCTCATGTGGCAGGGAAGGCCCGCTGCATTGTTCCTGATTTGATCGGTATGGGCGATTCAGACAAGTTGGCGGCTAATGGCCCTGATGCGTACCGGTTTGTTGAGCACCGCCGTTACCTCGATGGGTTGCTTGAGGCTTTAGATTTGGGTGATCGGGTTACTTTTGTGGTGCACGATTGGGGGTCGGCGTTGGGGTTTGATTGGGCGAACCGGCATCGGGATCGGGTAGCGGGCATTGTATATATGGAAGCCATTGTGTGTCCGGTGACTTGGGAGGAGTGGCCCGATGCAGCCACCCCTATTTTTAAGGCCCTGCGGTCGGAGGCGGGGGAGGAAATGGTGATGGAGAAGAATCTTTTCGTGGAAGCGGTTTTGCCGGGTTCCATTCTTCGGGATCTTTCTGATGAAGAGATGGCGGAGTATCGCCGCCCGTTTCTTTCTCCTGAGCATCGTCGTCCTACTTTGACGTGGCCACGGGAGATTCCTTTAGCGGGAGAGCCGGCTGATGTGGTGGAGATCGTGGCTGATTATGCGGCCTGGTTGGCTAACTCAGAGGTGCCGAAGCTTTTTATTAATGCCGACCCGGGGGCAATTTTGAGTGGTAGGCAAAGAGAGTTTTGCCGCACTTGGCCTAACCAGACAGAGGTGCAGGTGGCGGGGAGTCATTTCATCCAGGAGGACAGCCCGCATGAGATTGGTCAAGCGATTGCCGACTGGTTGCCGCTCTGCACCTAAAGGTGGGAACGCTTTAAAACGGATTTTGGTTGTTGAAAGCCGGCTGGTTATTTTTTGGGTTTGGGGTTTTTGGGGTGAATGGGTGGGTTGAGTTCGGTGAGGTCGCCGCGTTGATACAGGGTGGCGGGTCGGCCACCTGATTTACTGGGGGACGATTTTTTGCCGGTGTCTTTGAGGAAGTCCACTACTTGTAGGACACTGCGTTGAAAGTTTCCGGAGTCCAGTTTGGTGTAGGTGAGTTCTTTTGGCTGGTCAACGAGTTTGAGGTCGGATTGTTTGAACGCGTGGATAGGAAAGTCAAGTTTGCCGGGTGGAGTACTTTGTGGGGCGGCTAGCGACAGTTGGGGTTTTTCGAAGGGTTCTTGGGCGACGGTTTGATTTTCGGTGAACTGGCTGGTGTCTTGCCAAATGGTGTCGTAGGCCGAGCGGAGTTCGCTGATGGTGAATTCGTTGGCGCAGAATCGAGTGGCTAGTGGGGTGTATGAGATTTTGTGGTGGAGGCGTTCTATGGCGTCGGTAAGGATTTTGTTGTGGTCAAAGGCGAGGCGAATGTTACCGCTGGCTATTTCGGCAACGGGGACGTGTTCGGCGTAACGGGCGTCGCCGCCACCTTGGGGCTCGGGGAGGTCATGAGCGATTCCCCAGTAGGCCACGGTGACCACGCGTTGGCGGGGGTCGCGGTCTGGTTCGCCGTAGGTGCCGAGTTGTTCGAGATGGCCGACTTCTTTGCCGATGCTGGTTTCTTCGGCGAGTTCTCGACGGGCCGCTTGTTCAAGGTTTTCGTGGGGGAGTACAAAGCCGCCGGGGAGCGCCCATTTGCCAAGAAAGGGGGTTTGGTCGCGTTGGATGAGCAGTATGCGCAGCGACTTGTTGATGATGCTGAAAACTACGAGGTCTACGGTGACCCCAAAGGGGGGGTACTCGCTGGGGTTATGCGTCGAATCTGTCACGTTTAGAGCATACTCAGTAATTGCCGAGATTACAATAACCCTTTATATCTATTATAGTCACTTAGGCACTAACTAAAGGAGTAGCAAATATGAGCAGCCGGCATTTAAAGATCGTAGACCCCGCCGGCCACTTCTTAGAGGACTAACGTGAAGGTGAACGGTTACCTCATTGAGTCCGTGCAGAACTTCAAGCGCCGACCTTTCAGGCGCCCAAAACCACCTGACACCAGATCGCTGCTACCCAGAGGTCTAAAGTGTGGGCATGACTCTTAGCGACTACAAAAC
>ERZ1048872.775-NODE-775-length-31662-cov-9.310374_pt1 | contig 31662 bp, 30 predicted proteins | sample MGYA00383100_ERZ1048872 | MGnify/ENA primary metagenome ERZ1048872 (study PRJEB29581, sample SAMEA5548370) | metagenome | biome: marine; feature: coastal; material: water | depth 50 m | study: Short-term variability in the microbial, nano- and picoplankton...
ACGGATGGTGGGCCGAAACGGTCGCCGAGAATAAAGAAGGCGATCACACACCCGTCGTGCTGATCGGACTGCGGTACGGTTTCATTTTGTTTATTATGTCAGAGGTGATGTTTTTCTTGGCGTGGTTCTGGACGTTTTTCAAACACGCAATGTACCCGATGGGTGAAATGAGCCCAATCGTTGATGGGGTCTGGCCGCCCGTTGGTATTGAAACCTTTGACCCTTGGCACCTGCCGCTGATCAACACGCTGATCTTGTTATGTTCAGGCGCGGCTGCGACTTGGGCGCACCATGCTTTGGTCCATGAGGATAACCGTGAAGATGTGAAAATGGGCCTGATCATCTCAATTGCGCTGGGCGCCATCTTTACCGTGTTTCAAATTTACGAATATAGCCATGCTGCCTTTGGCTTTGCTGGTAATATTTATGGCGCGAGCTTCTTCATGGCCACCGGCTTCCATGGTTTTCACGTCTTGGTCGGAACGATCTTCTTGTTCATCTGCCTGCTGCGGGTGCGGCGGGGCCATTTCAGCGTTGAATCCCATTTGGGGTTTGAAGCCGCCGCATGGTATTGGCATTTCGTAGACGTAGTGTGGCTGTTTTTATTCGCTGCAATCTATGTGTGGGGCGGGTAAGCTCTACCACGAGCGGAGCTAATACAGCTTGATAAACTGAATAAAAGCGCGCGCATGTCGGGCGCTTTTATCTTTAAAAGAGCAGGGTTGAAGGTGTGAAACGGGTTTTATTTGCTGTCTTTTCAATTGCCGGCACAGCCGTTTTAGGATGGCTTGGGAATTGGCAGTTGGACCGTCTTGCCTGGAAACAAACGGTGCTTGAGCAGATAGATCAGCGTATCGCCGCGCCGGCTGTGCCGGTGCCGCTAACACCGGTTCCCTCTGAAGATACGTATTTGCCGGTCTTCGCTGAGGGGCGGTTTGGGCAAGAGTATATCCGCGTTCTGGTCAGTCAGAAGCGCATCGGAGCTGGCTATCGCGTGATCTCGGCTTTTAAAACCGAGGGGCGTCGCATTCTGGTGGATCGCGGTTTTATCGATTTGTCCAAGAGCTCGGATATGCAAGCAGATCAAGCGGTGGTGGTGCAGGGCAACTTGCATTGGCCAGATGAGGTAGATGGGTTTACGCCTGCGCCTGATCTTGAGAAGAATATCTGGTTTGCCCGCGATGTGCGCGCGTTATCCGAGGCGTTACAAACGCAGCCTATTTTAATCGTGGCATCACAAATTTCCCCGCCAGATCAGAATATAAAGCCTTTAGAAATTGACTCTTCAGCGATTCCGAATGATCACCTGCAATATGCGGTGACTTGGTTCTCCTTGGCCGCTATTTGGATTATGATGTCAGGTGCGTTCTTATGGCGTTCGCGAAAAAAGAAAAAAGGCTAAAGCATATGCAGTATATTTCAACGCGGGGCACAGCACCGGTTCTGAGCTTTGAAGAAGCGATGCTCACGGGGTTGGCGCGCGACGGTGGATTATATTTACCCGAAACGGTGCCGCAGCTATCGGAGGATGAGATTGGCGCAATGGCAGGCCTGTCTTATGAGGAGATTGCGTTTCGAGTGATGCAGCCCTTCTTGGGTAATGCTTTCTCTGAGGATGAGTTTAAACAAATAATTGGCAAAGCTTATGCAGGGTTTCAGCATGCGGCCAAGGCCCCTCTGGTACAATTAGACAGCAATCACTTTCTTCTCGAGCTGTTTCACGGCCCGACATTGGCCTTCAAAGATTTCGCGATGCAATTGATCGGGCAATTGTTCCAACTATCCTTGCAGCGCCGCGGCGAGCGGGTAACGATTGTTGGGGCCACAAGCGGCGATACCGGTAGCGCGGCGATTGAGGCATTCCGCGGGCTTGCCGGCGTAGATGTGTTTATTCTTTATCCTCATGGCCGGGTGTCTGATGTGCAGCGTCGCCAAATGAGCACGCCGGGCGAGGGCAATGTGCATGCGATTGCGGTTGACGGTGATTTTGACGATTGTCAGGCACGCGTGAAAGATATGTTTAACGATTTTGAATTTCGCGATTCTGTGCGTTTGGCAGGGGTGAACTCGATCAACTGGGCGCGTGTCTTGGCGCAAGCGGTCTATTATTTTTCTTCCGCCGTGGCTTTGGGCGCGCCGGCTCGTCAGGTTAGCTTCACGGTTCCAACGGGTAATTTTGGTGATATTTTTGCGGGCTTTATTGCCAAAAGAATGGGGTTGCCGATTGACAAATTGATTGTCGCAACAAACCAGAATGACATTTTGCATCGGTGCCTGACGCAGGGCGAGTATAAAACCAGCGGCGTTTTGCCGTCGATCAGCCCCTCAATGGATATTCAAGTGAGCTCGAATTTTGAACGGCTCTTGTTTGAGGCCTATGGTCGTGATGGGGCCGCAGTCAGCGGTTTGATGGCGGCGCTGAAAGCCGAGGGTGGTTTCAGCCTGTCTCAAGGGGTTTTGGAAACGCTGCAACGCGACTTTCAATCGGGGCGCTGCGGTGAAGAGCAGACCCGCGCGCAAATTGAGCAAACCTTGAAAGGATCGGGCGAACTGCTTTGCCCGCATTCGGCGATTGGCGTGCATGTGGCCGAGCAACAAATACAGCCCGAGACGCCGATGATCACTTTGGCCACGGCGCATCCGGCGAAATTTCCAGACGCGGTTCAATCCGCTACGGGCCTGCGCCCTGATTTGCCGCCCCATATGGCGGATCTCTTCGAGCGCCCCGAGCGGATCGCCCGGGTTGCCAATGATTTGGGCGCGCTGAAACAGTTTATCAAAGAACGGATATCACTTTGACGGTTCAACACACCACGCTTGCGAATGGCTTTCAAATCGTTACCGAGCCTATGGCCGGGCTGCAATCGGCCTCGATCGGAATATGGGTTCAGGCGGGCGGGCGCCACGAAACCTTAGATCAAAATGGCTTGGCGCATTTTCTAGAACATATGGCGTTTAAGGGCACAAAAACGCGTAGCGCGTTATCCATTGCCGAAGCCATCGAAGACGTGGGCGGGTTTATCAATGCTTATACCTCGCGCGAGGTCACAGCCTATTACGCGCGGGTTTTGCAAAATGATGTGCCCATGGCCTTTGATATTTTGGCAGATATTTTACAAAACTCGATTCTGGATGCCAAGGAAATCGAGATAGAGCGCGGGGTGATTTTGCAAGAGATCGGGCAATCGCTTGACACGCCCGATGACGTGATTTTTGATTGGTTGCAAGAAACTGCCTATCCAAATCAAGCTTTGGGGCGCAGTATTTTAGGTCCAAGCGCGCAAATCACCGGTGTTCAGCGCGAAGATTTGGTGTCGTTTATTTCGCAGCATTACAGCCCCGACCGGATGATCCTCGCGGCGGCTGGTGCCGTTGATCACGATCAATTGGTGCGCATGGCAGAGGCGAGTTTTGGCGCAGTGGCGAAAATAACCTCAGATGCGTTTACGCCTGCGCGCTTCCAAGCGGGTGATCTGCGGCGGGAGAAAAAGCTTGAGCAAGCGCATATCGCGCTGGCCTTTGAAAGCCCCAATTATCTGGATAAACAAATCCATACCGCGCAAATCTATGCGCTGGCGCTTGGGGGTGGCATGTCCTCGCGGCTGTTCCAGAAAATTCGCGAGAATCTGGGCCTGTGCTATACAATTTTTGCGCAGGCTGGTGCCTATAGTGATACGGGCATGACCACGATTTACGCGGGCACCAGCGCCGAGCAATTGCCCGATCTGGCAACTTTAACGATTGATGAGTTGAAACGCGCGGCAGAGGATATAAGCGCGGCAGAGCTTGATCGGGCAAGAGCGCAAATGAAGGCCGGTATGTTGATGGGGCTGGAAAGCGCGTCAAATCGCGCCGAGCGTCTGGCCAGAATGGTACAGATTTGGGGCTATGTGCCCAGTTTAGATGAAACCGTTGCACGTATTGATGCCGTTGGACTTGCCGATTTGAAAGCCTATGCAGAACATATGGCGGTGGCGGCGCCGGCAGCGCTTGCGCTTTACGGGCCGGTGGCAAAGGCGCCAAGCTTTGATGTGCTTGAGAAGCGGCGCGCTGCCTAATGTTGTTCAAGCGGCGCAGTGTTTCGATCCTGACCGCGCGATTGAGCCTGCGCCTTCCTGAACATCGTGACTTTCGAGAATGGGCAAAACTGCGCCATCAGAGCAGAGCTTTCTTATCGCCTTGGGAGCCCATTTGGGCGGCTGACCATCTGTCGCGTGCATCTTTTACCAATCGTGTTTATTGGTCGCAGCGGGCGGTAAAAAATGGCAATGCCGTGCCGCTTTTTGTCTTTCATAAAGAGGCGGGTCAGTTGGTTGGAGCCATCACTTTGGATAATATTCGCCGCGGCCCGTCTCAGGTGGGCACGATCGGGTATTGGGTGGGCCAGCAATATGCCCGGCAAGGCTTTATGAGCGAAGCCATTATTGCGATGGTTGCGCATGCGTTCGGGGCCTTGGATTTAAGCCGGGTTGAAAGCGCGTGTTTGCCCGATAATGTTGCCTCGCGCGGCGTGCTGGAAAAAGCCGGGTTTAAATATGAAGGGGTTGCGCAATCTTATATTCAGATCAATGGGCGCTGGCGGAACCATGTGCTATATGCCGCGTTGCGCGGCGATCGGCGCGGGCGCAGCAGCGCGGGTTAAGCTGGCGGCTGGCGCTACGCGAGCTATCTGTAGGCAAGCCAGCAAAAAGGAATGAAAATGCAGTTGAACCCGGCCGATCACGGTTTTCTTGAAACATTATGCGCGGCGCTGCCTGCGCATTTGTTCCGGCAGGCTGAGCCGCGGCATTTAGAGGAACCTCGTGGCCGTTGGACCGGGCAGGCTGCGATTGTGGCCATGCCAGAAACCACCGAGCAGGTGAGCGCTGTGATCGCGGCGGCGCATCGATCGCGCGTGGGGGTTGTTCCCTTTGGAGGCGGCACGGGTCTGGTTGGCGGCCAAGTCAAAGGCGAAGGCCCGGCGCCGTTGATTCTGTCGCTTGAACGGATGGATGCTATCCGCTCGATCTATCCTGAAGAAAATATCTTGGTTGTCGAGGCGGGCGCGATCCTTGCGGATATTCAAGCCGCGGCGGCGGCGCAGGAGCGGTTGTTTCCCTTGTCATTGGCGTCTGAGGGGTCATCGCGTATCGGTGGCAATTTGGCCACCAACGCGGGCGGCGTGAATGTTTTGCGCTATGGAAATGCGCGCAATCTGTGCATCGGGATCGAAGCGGTGCTGCCCGATGGGCAGATCTATCAGGGCCTGACGCGGCTCTATAAAGACAATACGGGCTATGACCTGCGCAATCTTTTGATTGGCTCAGAAGGCAGCTTGGGGATAATCACCGCAGCCGCGTTAAAACTGAGCCCTCTGCCGCGCATGCTGGGCACAGCGATACTCACCGTGCCATCACCCGCCGCTGCGTTACGCTTGTTATCTTTGGCCCGCGCTCAAATCGGAGAGGGGCTCAGCGCGTTTGAATTGATGCACCGGCAGGGTTTGGATTTTTTGTCAGAGCATTTGCCTGACGTGCGCCAGCCTTTCAAGGTTGCGCCTGAATGGATGGTACTGATTGATTTGGGGCTCAGCGCGCGCGAAGATCCCCAGCAAATACTTAGCGATTTATTCGAATGCGCGTGCGACCAAGGATTGGTGCAGGATGGGATGATCGCGCAATCTGAAGCGCAACGCGCGGATTTTTGGGCGGTTCGCGAGCGGATGCCCGAGGCCAATCGGTTGGTTGGCGCGGTGTCAAACCATGATATTAGCTTGCCATTATCCGCTTTGCCCGCATTCATCGAAGCGGCCAACCAAACGATTGCCCGTATTGGTCCGTTCCGGGTGAATTGCTTTGGCCATTTGGGGGATGGAAATTTACATTACAACGTTTTTCCAGATTCGGGAAAAACGCGGCAGGATTATGAAGATCTACGTCCGCGCATCAAAACTGATCTACATGATCTTGTGCATGAAATGCACGGCTCGGTCAGCGCCGAGCATGGCATTGGCCGACTGAAGATTGAAGATTTGGAACGCTATGGTGACCCAGCTAAGTTGGCGGCCATGCGCGCTATAAAAACCGCGCTGGACCCCCATGGTATTATGAATCCAGGCGCGGTGTTGCGGTTAAAGACCCTTTAGCACATCCTTTGAAAGCGGCTTGGTCTTTGCCAAGCCTAGAACAAGATTGCCATGCTGCAGGTCTTTTAAGCTGGCGCCGCCGGTGCGGCGATTCCCATGGCGCGCAAGCGGCTGAGGGTCGGCTTTGTATAGAATGGTGTTGGTCGCCGCGCGCCGAGTAAGGCCATTTTGCTTGCGCGAAGAGCCAGGTGAAAGCATTATCTCACGCCAGCAGCTTTTTGTGCCGCCTTTCAGATTAAGGATTTATCCGCTGGCCCCAAAGATCATACGCGCCCGCCTCATCCACTTTTACCGTGATAATATCGCCAATAGTTAAATCTTCAAAATTTGAATCTATAAACAAATTCCCATCAATTTCGGGCGCGTCTGCCATTGTGCGACAGGTTGCGGCCTCATCATCAACGTCATCCACGATCACCTGCAGCTCCTGGCCCAATTTTTTAGCCAATTTGGCTTCTGAAATCTGTTGCGCCTTTTGCATGAACCGTTCCCAGCGGTTTTGTTTAACCTCTTCGGGCAGATGATCGGGCAAGGCGGTTGCGCGGGCGCCGGCGACATTTTCATATGTGAAGCAGCCAACGCGGTCGAGTTGTGCGACCTCTAACCACTCCAGTAGAGTTTGAAATTCGGCCTCGGTTTCACCGGGATAGCCAACAATAAAAGTAGAGCGCAGGGTGATCTCTGGGCATATATCGCGCCATGCGGCGATTTCATCTAATGTTTTGGTGGCCGCTGCCGGCCGCGCCATACGCCTTAAAGTCTCTGGATGGGCGTGCTGGAATGGAATATCCAGATAAGGCAGGATCACGCCCTCTGCCATCAGCGGGATTAAATCACGCACGAACGGGTAGGGGTAAACGTAATGCAAGCGCACCCAAGCCCCCAAACTGCCTAAATCGCGGGCTAAATCTACGATATGTGCACGATGGCCCTTGGCTTCGGCATGTTTGATATCCACGCCATAGGCTGAGGTGTCTTGCGAAATAACCAAAAGCTCTTTTACGCCATTTGACACCAGTTTTTCCGCCTCGCGCAAAATAGCATGGGCTGGACGGCTTTGAAGCTTTCCGCGCATATCTGGGATAATGCAAAATTTGCAGCGATGATTGCAGCCTTCGGAAATTTTGAGATAGCTGTAATGCCGAGGCGTTAGGCTGATATTGGCAGCCGGCAACAAATCTATAAACGGATCGGGTTTTGCCGGCACCGCCTGATGAACCGCATCCAAAACCTGCTCATATTGATGGGGGCCGGTCACCGCTAAAACGCTGGGATGCGCCCCCGAAATATATTCAGGATTGGCCCCAAGACAGCCTGTTACGATCACTTTGCCATTTTCGTTCAAGGCTTCTCCGATCGCCTCAAGGCTTTCAGCTTTGGCGCTGTCCAAAAATCCGCAGGTGTTTACAATCACCGCGTCAGCTCCGGAATAATCGGGTGACACGCCATAGCCCTCGGCTCTCAATCGGGTCAGGATCCGTTCGCTATCAACGAGCGCTTTTGGACAACCAAGGGACACCATACCGATGGTCGGTTGACCATCGCGAAGATTTTTTTGCAGCTTTGCACTGGCCAGATCAGGCCGCAGGGACGGGGGGTTTGAAGACATAACGCGCCTATAGCCTATGGCAGCGGGCTTGAAAAGCTGACTTAGACATTGCGCTGATGCTAAGTGATGCAATCTCTGCGCCGACCGCCTCTAAACGGCGGTGCTTATCACGCGTTCAGCCTGTGAGAGCTCATGCTTTTCCTGCGTCTCCAAAGGTGGCAAAAGGCGGGCTTAGCGCCGCCGATCTCTGCGCGTGCTGAGCGGTTGAAACGCCACGCCAACATGCGCTTCACAATAAGGTTTCCCGGTTTGGGTGGGCAGGCCACAAAACCAGAAATCTGAGGTGGCAGGATCGCCAATGGGCCATTTGCACGTACGCTCGGTCAGTTCCATCAGAGATATCTTTTTCGATTTCTTTTCAACTTCCGATACTTTTGCCAAAGCTTCCGGGCTGATTTCATTGGCAGAGGGTTGCGGTGGTAAAGGCTGACCGGCCGGAATGATCTGCCGGCGCGCCGGCGAAATCGGGGCTTTGGCTTCAGGCTCTTTGATCGCAGCTTCGCTCGGCGCTGCAGATTTCACCTCTTCCTTGGAGGCTGATTTTACTTTGGCTTCCGGCTTGGCGGTGGTTGTGGCGCGGTTCGAGAGTCCCAACCGGTGTACTTTGCCAATCACAGCATTGCGCGTGACACCACCCAATTCTTTTGCTATCTGGCTGGCCGATTGGCCTTCGCCCCACATTTTAGTCAGCAGCTCTACCCGCTCATCAGTCCACGACATCGGTTTTTCCTATGCAAAAAGCGGCCATAATCTGGGGCCGCCCTTAAAAATTCAACAATCCCCTATTCTAAGCATTGGGTCCCGAGTTACAAGACATCAGAATCAAAGATTGAGGCGTTTACATGCAGATTGACAATAAAATTGGCGTCCGGCGCTTTGGTTTGGTGAATTGGATCGGGGTTGCGACGCTGGTGAAACGTGAGATTATGCGATTTCTGGCCGTCTGGAACCAAACCATCGCAGCGCCCATGGTGACATCTGGTTTGTTTCTGTTGATTTTCAACATCGCGGTTGGCCCCAATCGTGGCCTGGTGATGGGGTATCCTTATATTATCTTTATGGTGCCGGGGATTGTGATGATGAGTATTATCCAAAACGCGTTTGCCAATACCTCATCCTCGATTATGACATCGAAAATTCAGGGCAATATTGTCGATACGCTTATGCCGCCGCTGTCAGCGGGGGAAATGCTAGCAGGCTATGTGCTTGGCGGGATTGCCCGGGGTCTGTTTGTGGCGATTGGGCTGTGGGTTGGATGCGCGTTTGTGCTGGGTATTAAGGTGGCGCATCCGCTTTTGGCGCTGGCGTTCACCATTGCAGGCGCGGGTTTTTTGGCATCCTTGGGATTGCTTGCGGGTATTTATGCGCAGAAATACGATCAGATGTCGGCGATTACAAATTTCATTATCACCCCATTGGCTTTTTTGTCGGGCAGTTTTTATTCGATCACTGCCTTGCCCGAAGTTTTGCAAAAAATCGCCTTATTCAATCCAATTTTTTACCTGATTGATGGCCTGCGTTTTTCGGTTTTAGGGGTGTCTGATACCTCCGTTTTACCGGGCTTGATGATTTCGCTGATATGTTTTTTTGCCACGGGCTTTGTGGCCTGGTGGATGTTGCTGCGCGGGTACCGCCTTAAGCCTTAGAGCCCGGGATGATTTGCTGAAACAATCCCGCCGTTACAAGGTACATTGATGTGACAATCAGCCCCCAATGGGCCCAGCTTTGGGGGTGAAAATCCACCCAAGCGGCCCATCCTGCGAAAACAACCCACGCCATCGCCATTGGAAGCGTAACCGCCCGCCAGCGCACCGTGCGCACGGGATGCACAAATTTGACCGGTAAAAACATCGATATGGCCAAGAGGCTGATCAGGGCCAGAATAAACCAAAAGTTTGGAGAGAGCGCGAATAAGACGATCACCACCATATTCCAGCAGCCCGGAAACCCGTGAAAGCTATTATCTTTGGTTTTCATATTGCCATCGCAGAAATACATGGCCGAGGCGAACGTGATGATAATGATCGCGATCCAGCCCGTCCACCCTGGCAAAAGCCCCGATTTAAACAGCGCAAAGGCCGGGATGAAAACATAGGTCAAATAATCGATAATCAGATCCAGAAGTACCCCGTCAAAGCGTGCAGCATTGGTTTTAACGTCATATTTGCGCGCTAAGGGCCCATCGACCCCATCCACAAAAAAGGCGACGATTAACCATAAAAACATCAGGCTCCATTTTGCATCAGCAGCCGCCAGCATGGCCAGCATTGCAAAAACAGCGCCCGTGGCGGTGAATAAATGGACGCTCAGCGCCTTTGTTTCTTTTGTCATAGATCCGTCATGGCCCAGTTTCAGCAGGAATGCAAATTTCTATTCTGCCTTGGGATGGGTTTGCGAATAGACGTCCATCAGGCGGGCCGTATCAACCGCTGTGTAGGCCTGCGTGGTCGATAAGCTGGCATGTCCAAGCAGCTCTTGAATGCTGCGCAAATCTGCGCCCGCGCTAAGAAGGTGGGTGGCAAAACTATGGCGCATCGCATGGGGTGTGGCATTGGCCGGCAGCCCCAATTGCAAGCGCGCCTGCTGAACCGTTTTTTGCACCAGCCTAGGGTTTAGCGGGCCGCCGCGCGCGCCTCGAAAAATTTGATCCTGCGGCGATAAAGGAAACGGGCAGAGATGAAGGTAGCGCGCCACCGCCTCTGCAATCAGGGGTAAAATCGGTACGAGTCGTTCTTTACCGCCCTTGCCGGTGATCTTCACACTATTGCCAAGAGGGGTAGAGCGGGCCCGCAAATCCAACGCCTCTGATATGCGCAAACCACAGCCGTATAGCAGGCTTACAATGGCCAAGTCGCGCGCGGCTATCCATGGCTCAAGGCTTTGCTGGGGAACGGTTTCTAACATTTGCAAGGCGCCTTCCTCGGATAGCGGGCGCGGTATTTTTGATTGGAATTTTGGCGCTTTAAAAGCCAGCACAATGCTGGGATCAAAATTCTCTCTTTGCGCGAGCCAGCGATAATAGCTTTTAAGCGAGGAAAGTTTTCTGGCGATTGAACGACTGCTCAGCTCGTCTTTGCGCAGCGCGGCCATCCAGGCACGCAAATCGCCAACGCGTATATGCGCCAGCGATTTAACCGCGTGTCCGTTGTTTAAATGAGCCGACATAAAGCCAAGGTAATCCAACAGGTCGCGCTCATAAGCGCTGACTGTATGAACCGAAAGGTTCTCCAAGGCGGCTTTCGTTGAAAGCCACTCATGCAATGAATTGAGGATCGCGGGTGACAGCGGGCTCATGAAAGCCAGCGTATCATCATTCTTTCAAAAACATTGCCAAAAAATGACAGCAATTCAGTGCCCTGCTGAGCGGTGAAAAGATAAGGGTCTTCAGCCCCCAAAACCAGCATTCCAGGCAATCTGCCCGGCCCCATATCTAATGGCAGCGCCGCTTCAGAGCGAATGAATTTTGCCGCTGTGCCAAAGACTTGCTCAGAGCCGCGATGAACTTGCCGCAAAAGAATATCTGAGGCGGGGGCATTGCGCCCTTGCGACAGATAAATATCAACAAAGCCCGGCGCCACTAAGGTTATAGTGTCGTTATATTGTTCAAGCGCATTGCGCGCTGGTCCGTCATTCTGGCGGGTTTCTAAGACCATCCTCAGCGACTGAACGCGCAGAATATGTGACACATCACCGGTGATCGCTTCCATGAAGGCGGCAAAATCAGGTGCTTCTAACAATCGTAAAACAGCGCGCTGAATTTGATTCGTACCCGCCATATTCTCATAAGCGGCTGCAATCACGCCGCGATGGGTATTTTCCAACCGGTCAAGGCGGCTTTCCAAACGATCCATCGCGACCCCGCGCAGGTCAACAATATTGGCACCCATGGCGGTTTCATTGGCTGCAATCAGCGCCTGCATAACATCAGGATCGTCCAGAATCACACCTGGGCGATCAATAATTTTTTGCCTTAATATGCTGTCTATTTTTGACGTTACGCGCATCTCGTTCTGGCCATTCTACCAATTTGAGATTGAACGATAACACGATTACAGAATTGTTTGTCCAGTTTTTTTGATATCCGCCAAAAAGGTTGCCAATCCCTTATCGGTCAAGGGATGGTTGGCTAGGTTTTTGATAACGGCGGGGGGGGCAGTTATAACATCGGCGCCGATGCGCGCGCTGTCGAGCACGTGATTTGCGGTCCGGATTGAGGCCGCCAAAATTTGCGTTTCAAAGCCGTAATTGTCATAAATGGTGCGGATATCTTCAATCAACTCCATCCCATCCAAATTGATATCGTCTAAACGGCCGATGAAGGGGGAAATGAAGGTTGCTCCTGCTTTTGCCGCTAATAAGGCTTGATTGGCGGCAAAACATAAAGTGACGTTGACCATTTTGCCTTCTTGGCTCAGCACCCGGCAAGCTTTCAAACCATCCCATGTCAGGGGAAGCTTAACCGCGATATTGCTGGCCAATTCCGCCAGTTTGCGCCCTTCTGCGATCATTTTATCTGCGTCAGTGGCCGTGACCTCGGCGCTGACAGGGCCAGATACAATGCCGCAAATCTCTTTGGTGACTTCCAAAATATCGCGACCAGATTTTTTGATCAAAGACGGGTTCGTGGTCACACCATCAACCATTCCCAGATCGTTCAACTCAATAATTTCGGAAACTTCGGCGGTGTCGACAAAAAATTTCATGACGTAATCCTTGCGTGGCTAGGGTGAGGCGTGGTTTGGCTTTACTGTAAGTTTCGGCTATGGAAAACCCCAACGTGGAGTAAAAAGTGCAGACAAAAGAGTTTTTCAGTGATGGAGAGACCGTCTGCGTTCTAACGAGCCAACCGATTGACCGGCTTTTAGACTATCGTGCGCCCGCGGGCGGGTGCCGGCTTCGTGCTTTTGTTGAAGTGCCGTTGGGGCCGCGAAAAGTACTGGGCGTGATTTGGGGTGCCGGCACCGGCGATTTTGATCGCACGAAACTGCGCGCCGTCAATCGGGTGCTAGATTTGCCCCCGATGCAAGCAGAATTGCAAGAGTTCTTGATCCGCGCAGCGGATTACACGCTGACTCCGCTGAGCGCGATGTTGCAATTGGCAACCCGCGTGCAGGGGTTGAGCGATCGTCAGAAAACCGAAAAAATTTATCGGCTGGCGGCAGCGGGGCCGGTAAAACGCACCGCGGCGCGGCTGCGTGTGTGCGAGACGCTAAAAACCTTTGGTGGCGCGGGGCTCTCGCTCAGCGAGTTGGCCGAGGCGGCGGCCGTTTCGCCTTCAGTTGTAAAAGGGCTGGTCTCTGCGGGGGCCGTGCTCGAGGATGAAATTCCGCGCGATCGCCCCTTTGCACAGCTCAATCCCGGATTTGGCGCCAAGGCGCTGAACGAAGATCAAGACAAAGCTGTGCAACAGTTGCGCGGCGCCTTAAGCCGGCAGGTCTATGGCGCCAGTTTGCTGCGCGGGGTAACCGGTTCGGGCAAGACCGAGGTTTATTTAGAGGCGGTTGCTGACGTTTTGCGCGCAGGCGGGCAGGCATTGGTGCTATTGCCCGAAATCGCGCTGAGCGCGGAATTCATCAATCGGGTCGAGGCACGGTTTGGGGCACGCCCGGCGGAATGGCACTCGGGGATCACGCCGCGGGACCGGCGCCGCTGTTGGCGAATGGTGGCGCAAAACGGTGCGCAATTGGTTGTGGGGGCCCGCTCTGCATTATTTTTGCCTTTTCGCAATTTGAGCCTGATTATTGTGGATGAAGAACATGACAGTTCCTACAAACAAGAAGATGGGGTGATTTACCATGCTCGGGATATGGCGGTTTTGCGGGCCTCAATAGCGGGCGCGCATGTTATTCTGGCCAGCGCAACGCCCAGCTTGGAAAGTTGGGTGAATGCCACATCAGGCAAATACCAGCGCATTGATCTGCTAAAACGCTTTGGGCCTGCCAAAATGCCCAAAATGCAGGCCATCGATATGCGCGTTGAAACGCTGCCAAGTGATCGATGGATTTCCCAGAGCTTGCTTGCGCAAATTAAACTTCGATTGGAAAAAAAAGAGCAATCCTTATTGTTTATTAACCGGCGTGGATACGCGCCGGTCACGCTTTGCCGGGCTTGTGGAGAGCAGGTTGGCTGCCCGCATTGCGACGCGCGTCTTGTTGAGCACCGGTTTTCTAAGCGCTTGATGTGCCATCAATGCGGCGAAACGCAGCCTTTGTTAGACGCATGCCCAAGCTGCTCGGTTGCTGGGCGCATGGCCGCGATTGGGCCGGGTATCGAAAGATTGGCCGATGAAATTGCAGCGCTGTGCCCCGAGGCACGCATTGCGGTTTTATCCTCTGACCTATTTGCCTCGGCGCGGGCGTTAAAAGAAAAGATCCAAGAGATTGGTGATGGAGCTGCGGATATTATCGTTGGCACGCAATTGGTGGCGAAAGGTCATAATTTTCCAAATCTTACATTGGTTGGGGTAATTGATGCTGATCTTGGGTTGCAGGGGTCTGATTTGCGCGCGGCGGAGCACACATTTCAAATCATGCGGCAAGTGGCGGGGCGGGCCGGCCGCGCGCAAAGGGCAGGGTCTGCCTATTTGCAAACGCATCAGCCAGAACATCCCGTGATACAAGCCATTTTGAAAGGGGATGAAGAGGCGTTCTGGAATGCGGAAGCGCGGATGCGGCAAAGCGCATTGGTCCCGCCCTTTGGCCGCCTTGTTGGCTTGGTGATCAGCGCCGTCACGCAAGAAGAGGCGTTTGAATACGCTCAGCATTTGGCGCGCAACTCTAGGCCTCTTACCGAAATTGGGGCGCAAGTTTTTGGCCCTGCGCCGGCTCCAATCGCGCGGGTGCGTGGCCGCTTTCGGGTGCGTTTGCTGATCAAAGCGGATAAAACAAGCCGGGTGCAACCGGCCCTTCGGCGCTGGCTGAAGGTAAAACCGAAAGCGGGCCTGCGGGTGAATGTCGATATTGATCCGCAAAGTTTTCTATAGGGCTGCAACCGGGTTTGCGTCAGACGGCCTATGCAGGGTGTAGTTTGATCTCGTCAAAGCGTTGGAAAGCCAGTAGAAGCGTGGAATGCCTGATCAAGTCCCGCTTTCAGCTGCTGCGCAGCTCCCCCCATGGCAGCAACCCAAAACCCTGCTATTTGTGCTGGCTGTGGCCATGCCCTTGGCGTTTTGGGTATGGTCGGCCTTATTGAATAATTTTGTGATTGAAGTGGGCGGGTTTGATGGCGCAGATATTGGCTGGCTGCACACGATAAGAGAAATTCCAGGGTTTTTGGCGGTTGGCGTTCTGGCTTTTCTGTTGTTTTTTCACGAACAGGTGTTTGGGCTGATCGCGTTATTCGTGCTTGGAGCCGCCACCGCCGTTACAGCCTGGTTCCCTTCAATGGCGGGTATTTTGACCGTCACATTGATCAGCTCAATCGGGTTTCACTACTTTGAAACCGTAAATCAATCGTTGCAGCTGCAATGGATTCCCAAAGCAGATGCGCCGCGGGTTTTGGGGCTTTTAACGGCCGCTGGTGCAGGCTCGGCTTTGTTTGCTTATGGTATGATTCTGATCGCCACGCAGGTTTTTAATCTTTCTTATAATCTTATTTACATGGCTGGCGGCGGAGCAAGCATGCTCATTGCCATGCTGTGCTTTATTGGATATCCGCGGTTTCGAGCCGCCAATGTTCAAACCAAGAAAATGGTTTTGCGCAGGCGCTATTGGCTTTATTATCTGCTTCAGTTTATGGCCGGCGCACGGCGTCAGATTTTTGTGGTTTTTGCCGGCTTTATGTTGGTAGAGCGGTTTGGATTTGAAGTGCATGAAATGGCTTGGCTGCTTCTCGTAAACTTGCTTTTGAACACAGTGCTTGCGCCCTTTGCCGGGCGCGCGGTCGGCTATTTTGGAGAACGCTCCACATTGGCTTTTGAGTATCTGGGTTTGGTAGGCGTTTTTTTGGCCTATGGGGGCATTTATTATTTTGGGTGGGGGCTGTCTTTGGCGATCTTGTTGTTTGTGCTTGACCATTTGTTTTTCTCGCTTGCTCTGGCGTTGAAAACATATTTTCAAAAAATTGCGGATCCGGCTGATATTGCATCCAGCGCAGCGGTTGCCTTTACCATCAATCATATTGCTGCAGTTTTCTTGCCGGTGGCGCTTGGATTTTTCTGGCTATATTCACCCGCTGGGGTTTTTGTGATTGCTGCAGCGATGGCATTCGCATCCTTGGTTTTGGCGTTGATGATTCCGCGCCATCCTCGCTCTGGCTGCGAAACAACTTTTAGCCCAGAACCAGTAATCAGCTAGACCGCCGCGGTGTTGATGCTCTTTGAGCGCGCGCGAGCGGTGGTAGCGCCTTTGGTCCTTGCAAACCCTTTATAACTTGCGTCGCGTAACGGCATCGGGGCTGCGTTTTCGCGGCTAATTTGGGGGGGATAAATTTCTGCCTTTGGATGTTTGCAGATCAAGGCTTGACCTAAGCGCCATCGCCCCCTACCGCCAGTTGCATGATTTTGGAGGTTCTATGTCTACATTTACAGCGCTTACAACGTTAAACGGCCCCGCGCAGGCCACGGCCCTCGGCGAGGCGATGGAGCGGCTTGATCCGCCACCTGAGGGTGTCGGCGTGTTTGAGCTTGAGGATGGGTCGGGGCTTTGGGAAGTTGGAGGGTATTTTACCGAGGCGCCCGATGCGGTCGCTTTGGCTCTGCTGGCGGCTGCGTTTGATGCGGTGCCTTTTGCGGTGTCAGAATTGCCAGAAACTGATTGGGTGTCCAAAGTGAAACGCGAATTAGCGCCGGTTAAGGCGGGGCGCTTTTTTGTCTATGGCAGCCATGATGCAGAAAAAGTGCCAAACGATGCAACGGCTTTGTTGATCGAAGCCGCGATGGCCTTTGGAACTGGTCATCATGGAACAACATTGGGCTGTTTACGGGCGTTAGACCGCCTGTTGGATCAGGGGTTTATGGCCGAAAAAATTGCTGATATCGGATGCGGTACGGCAGTTTTGGCGATGGCCGCAGCCTCAGTTTGGCAGGGTGACATACTAGCAAGCGATATCGATCTGGTTGCGGTTGAGGTCGCAGAAGCCAATCTTGCTGCGAATGGGCTTTCGGGCCGCGTTACTTGCGTTGAAGCCGCGGGGTTTGATCACCCCGCTTTGGCGGCGTCGGCCCCTTACGATTTGATTTTTGCCAATATCTTAAAGGGCCCTTTGATCGATCTTGCCCAGGATTTCGCAGCGCATATTCGCTTAGGCGGAAAGCTTATCTTATCTGGTTTGCTGGTCACGCAGGTGCAGGATATTCTGAGGCAATATGAAAAATATGCTCTTACTCTCGAACACCGAGAAGATATTGGAGAATGGTCGGCGTTAACGCTTCAAAAGCGGGGGTAAACAATTATGCCGGCTTGCTGATTTGTGCGCATTGAGGGCGGATGTTCTTCAAAGACCGAACAGTTCATGCGCCTAGCCTGTTAAAGGGCCGGTGGTAGTTCGCGCAATATGCAAGTTTTGACTGGTGCCTTTTTTGTTGTTTTGAAGGATCTGTCACTTTCCGATTGGCATATGTTCACGTTTCGTGCTAACGCTTATTGAATAATAACAGGGCAGTTAAGATGCGGGTTTTAGGAGTCGATCCGGGGTTGCGCAATATGGGCTGGGGCATCATCGACGTGGCCGGCAGCAAGATTTCGCATGTGGCCAATGGGGTATGTCACTCAAAAGGCGATGATTTGGCGCTAAGGTTGCTTTCGCTCTACGAGCAGCTGCAGGCGGTGATGCTGGCGTGGGAGCCGAGCACTGCCGCTGTTGAGCAGACTTTTGTTAATAAAGACGCGGTTGCAACGCTAAAATTGGGTCAAGCGCGCGCAGTCGCGCTGCTGGTTCCGGCGCAAGCGGGCCTAAGCGTGGCGGAATATGCCCCCAATAAAGTGAAAAAAACGGTCGTGGGTGTTGGCCATGCAGATAAGGCGCAGATTGATCACATGGTGCGGTTGCAGCTGCCAGGTGTGCAGATCAAGAATGCGGATGCTGCGGATGCCTTGGCGATCGCGCTGTGCCATGCACATCACGCCCGCGCATCGGGAAAACTTGAACAGGCTTTGGCCAAGGTGGCGGTATGATCGGTAAATTATCAGGTCGCATAGATTATCGCGCTGAGGATCATATTTTGCTGGATGTCAAAGGTATCGGATATTTGGTGTATTGCTCTGAGCGGACGATGATGAGCTTGCCTGGGCCGGGTGAGGCGGTTGCCCTTTATACAGATCTGCTGGTGCGCGAAGATCTGTTACAGCTGTTTGGTTTTTCCAGTCTGGTCGAAAAAGAATGGCACCGGTTGCTAATGTCGGTTCAGGGGGTTGGCGCCAAGGCGTCGCTGGCCATTTTGGGGGCATTGGGCGCGGATGGTGTCAGCCGCGCCATTGCTTTAGGCGATTGGAATGCGGTGAAAGCCGCTAAAGGGATCGGGCCAAAAACGGCGCAACGCGTGGTGATTGAACTAAAAGATAAAGCGCCCAGCGTTATGGCGATGGCCGCGCAAAACAGCGCGCCTGCATCTGTTTCGCCCCCGCTGACCGATGAGGCAGAGGTGATTGAGTCAAGTGTATCGGCGCCAGCTTCTGCCGGGCAAGCAAAGCAACCAGATCCCAGCGTTCAGGCAGATGCGCTGTCTGCATTGACAAATCTGGGATACGCGCCCGGTGACGCGGCCAGCGCGGTTATGCAGGCGTTGGGAACGCTGCCCGAGGGGGATAGCGCTGCAATCATACGAGCCGCTTTGCAGCTTTTGGCGCCGAAAGGATAGGGCATGGAAGATCGCGACCCTATTTTAACCCCCGACGCGCAACCAGAGGATAATGACCGGGCGTTGCGTCCGCAGGGATTGGATGAGTTTATCGGGCAAGCTGAAGCCCGTTCGAACCTAAAAGTCTTTATCCAATCGGCGCGCCAACGCGGCGAAGCCATGGATCACACGCTGTTTTATGGCCCGCCCGGGTTGGGAAAGACCACGCTCGCCCAAATTATGAGCCGCGAGTTGGGGGTGAATTTTCGCATGACCTCGGGCCCTGTTTTGGCAAAACCTGGTGATTTGGCAGCCATTCTTACGAATCTTGAAGCCCGCGATGTTCTGTTTATTGATGAAATCCACCGCCTAAATCCGGTTGTTGAGGAAGTTCTTTATCCGGCCTTAGAGGATTTTGAACTGGATTTGGTGATCGGAGAGGGCCCCGCCGCGCGCACCGTTCGGATTGAATTACAGCCCTTTACCCTGGTCGGGGCTACCACACGGCTGGGATTGCTGACAACGCCGTTGCGGGACCGTTTTGGCATTCCGACCCGGCTTGAGTTCTACAGCGAGGATGAATTATTTCTGATTGTCAGCCGTAACGCGCGCAAATTGGGCGCCCCTGCAGATGAGGCCGGAGCGCGTGAAATTGCGCGCCGGGCCCGCGGAACGCCGCGGATTGCGGGGCGGTTGTTGCGCCGGGTTGTTGATTTCGCTTTGGTCGAGGGGGATGGCACCGTCACGCGCGACCTTGCCGATCATGCGCTGCATCGCCTTGGCGTGGATAATATGGGCCTTGATGGCGCGGATCGGCGCTACTTGATGCTGATGGCCGAACATTATGCGGGCGGGCCGGTGGGCATAGAAACCCTGAGCGCGGCGCTTTCGGAAAGCCGCGATGCTTTGGAGGAGGTGATCGAGCCTTATTTGATGCAGCGTGGTCTGGTGCAGCGCACGCCGCGGGGCAGAATGTTGGCACAGAGTGGCTGGGCGCATTTGGGTTTAACCCCGCCAAAATCACAAGGTGATCTTTTGATTTAGCCCTCTGCGCTGGCGTTTGAGGCCGATATCGCCAGATCAGAAGACTTTGCTATCGGCGCAAAGCTTGTTATCGCAAAAGGGGCAGAAGGCGACAGAAAGGATGCAGGATGAACGCGGAGGAGGTAGAGGCCTATTTTACCCGCAGCGAGGGCGGGTATAAATTCGCCCGCTGGGCACGCCCGATGGCGCCAATCGTTTTTGGCGTTGATGATGCAACTTTGCCGGTGGTGAAAGGCGCTGTGCAGGCGGTCGCGGCGCTGGCAGGGATAGAGGTCAGCGAAACCGACCCTGAGCTGGGTTCCAATTTGATGTTTTTCTTCTTTTCAGACTGGGAAGAGCTTTTGGAGGTGCCAAATCTTGATAAATTGGTGCCAAATTTATCATCAATGGTGGCGCAACTGGCTGCTGCAGAGGCCAATCAATACCGGTTGTTTCGGTTTGAAAAGAGCGGCGGGATCAAAGCCTGTTTCGTGTTTTTGCGTATGGATGCAGTTCTCAGCGAATTGCCCGCTGAAACGCTGTGTCTGACGCAGGTTGTACAATCTATTCTGCTTTGGTCAGATCATGCGTTTCTGAGCCAATCACCGCTGGCGATTTTGCCCGATGGCCGGGCGGTGCTGCGGCCTGAAATTGGCAATCTGATCCGTGCCTCTTATGATCCAACTTTACCCGAACTGGCTGCAGATAAATCGCATGCGCTGCGCGTGTTCGCGCGCCTGTCACAAATGTCGGTTCAATAAGGGGGCGCTTATGCATCAGTTTTCGCTAAGAGTGTATTATGAAGATACGGATATGGCAGGGATCGTTTATTACGCGAATTACCTGAAATATATTGAACGCGCGCGCAGCGATTGGGTGCGCAGCTTGGGGATTGATCAAAACAGGTTGAGAACCGCGCAGGGATTGGTGTTTGCGGTGCGCAAAATTACGGCTGATTATCTGCAACCGGCGCATTTCGATGAGCCGCTTCAAATCACAACAGAAATGACCAAGCTGACATCGGCGCGGTTATATCTGCAGCAAAACGTTTATCGCGATTTGGATCTGTTATTTCAAGCGCAGGTGATTTTGGTTGCGCTGAATGCGGCGGGCAAGCCTACGCGCTTGCCGGCGGAATTTCGCCTCAATTCATTTGTGAAGGTCACAGATTTGTAAACGCTGTTGTTACGGCTTGGTTTTGAAGCGGCAATAGGTTAAAAGCCATGATAATAAGTCGTAAATCGACCAATTTTTGAAGAGCAGGAACATGGAAGCAGAAACGCTGGCACTGGCGCAAGAGATTGATTTCTCATTTTGGGCCCTGTTTGCGCGGGCAACGTTCACCGTAAAAGCAGTTATTTTAATGTTAATCGCGGCCTCGTTCTGGTCTTGGTCGGTGATTTTTCAACGGCTTTGGGTTTTCCGTTTGGCGCGCGGCGAAGCCAAACGCTTTGATCGTGCGTTTTGGTCAGGCGAGCCTTTGGACGGGCTTTTTGAAAAGCTGGGGCCTGAACCCAAAGGCCGCTCGCAAAAGATATTCGCGGCTGGGATGATGGAATGGCAACGCTCGCATCGCTCTGATGGGGCGCTGATTGCCGGCGCGCAAGCGCGGATTGACCGGTCTATGGATGTGGCCGTTGGCAAAGAAGCCGATAGTTTACAAGCGGGCTTGGCGATTTTGGCGACGGTCGGATCTACGGCGCCTTTCATTGGGCTTTTCGGCACAGTCTGGGGCATAATGAACGCTTTTATCGAAATAGCCGAGCAACAAAACACCAATCTGGCGGTTGTTGCACCCGGCATTGCGGAAGCGCTTCTGGCCACGGGCCTTGGCCTTTTGGCCGCGATTCCGGCAGTGATTTTTTATAATAAATTAAGCGCTGATAGCGAGTGGATTATCTCTGGCTATGAAAGCTTTGCGGATGAGTTTTCGACCATCCTTAGCCGCCAGTTGGACAGCTAAAGATGGGGGCAAGCATCGGCCAAAACACCTCTCAGCGTCGGCGAGGCAACCGTCGCCGTCGGGTGCCGATGGCCGAAATTAACGTCACGCCTTTTGTGGATGTTATGCTGGTTTTACTGATTATTTTTATGGTAGCGGCGCCGATGCTGACCGTGGGCGTACCCGTTGAGCTGCCCAAAACAGCCGCCAATGCGCTGCCCAGTGAGAAAGAAGAACCCCTCACTGTGACCTTAACCGCATCCGGTGAAATTCTGATCCAAGAAACCCCCACTGCGGTGGACGCCTTGATCCCAAAATTGCGGGCGATTGCCTCAGAGCGCAGCAGTGATCGGGTGTATTTACGCGCAGATGGTGCGATTTCTTATGAAGCGGTGGTGCAGGTTATGGGCGCGCTAAATGCGGGTGGCTTCTCAAATATTGGTTTGGTTACCGATGTCGGGGGGCCAGCCTTGGCCGACCCGGACGGCTGAGCCGCCGACGATGCATATTGGTAATTATCTCTCTGCCACGCTGCATATTGGAGTGCTCAGCTGGGTGCTGCTTGGGGGTATTTTCAAACCTCAGTCAGTACCTTTTGAAGTGTCGAATGTGGCCTTGATCACGCCGCAAGAATTTGCAGATTTAGTGTTGTCGGATACGGCGCCGACCGCCGCGCAAGTTCTGGATGATTTGGATCCGCTTGCGGCGCAGGCGGAAGACAGCCCTGCTGCGCCTGATCCTGAGCAAGCCGTGGAAACGATGCGTGCGCCCACTCAAAACGAAAGCCCCGAGCTTCCCGCAACAGCGCCGAAAACGCCTGAAGCTTTGAAAATGCCCACGCCTGATATTCTGGATACTAGCCCGCAATTTGCCCCCCTTGTTTCGGAGAATATGCCGCAGGCCAGCCAGGTGAGCGACCGCCCTGTTCTGCGCCCTGCGCAGCGCGTGGCGCTGGAAGAGGTGGCTCCACCGCCACCAGAGGTAAACCTTGATGATCTGCGGCAGGAAGCGGCAATTCCAGATGATTTGAGCGCGCCGGTTGCGCCGCCTAAAGAAGAGGCCAGCGCGCCAGAGGCCGCCAGTCGGGAAATTGTAACAGAAGCAGAAGAAATGCCATCTTTTGCGCCCCAGCAATCTGCTCGACCGCCGAAGCGGCCTGCCGCGCCGCCTCAGCCTGAGGTGCCCGCTCCAGAACCAGAACCGCTGCCCGAGCCAGAGCCGCTGCCCGAGCCAAAGCCCGAAGTCGATCCCACGCCAGAGCCAACGCGCAGGGCCGAGACAGAGGCAGCCGTGGCCGCTGCGCTGGCTGATGCAATTGGCGAAACCGCGCCTACAGGGCCGCCTTTGACCCAAACCGAAGAAGATACATTGCGCGTGGCCGTGCAAAAATGTTGGGTGGTTGATATTGGAAGCCCTGCAGCCAATGTCACGGTTGTTTTGGGCATGCAAATGACACCAGAGGGCAAGGTGAAACCGGGCAGCTTGCGTCTGGTCTCAAGCCAAGGCGGCGCCGACTCGGCGGCAAAAACAGCCTTTCAAGCGGCGCGCAGAGCGGTTTTACGTTGCCAGAAAGGCGGCTACAATTTACCAACAGAGAAATATGAACACTGGCGGGAGATCGAAATGACGTTTAACCCCGAGAAAATGAGATGAAGATGATGCGCTATTTTGGCAAAGGCACGCTCCTATTTCGTTTGGTTTTGCTCATTCAGCTTGCCTTTTTTGCGACTCTTGGCGCTGCGGCGCCGTTGCGTTTGGAAATAACCGAAGGGGTTGTTGAGCCTTTGGCCTTCGCGGCGCCCGCCTTTATCGCTGAGAATGCAGGTGGGGCGGAATATGCCAGCCAGTTGGCCGAGTTGGTGGTGCAGGATCTTACCAGCAGCGGGTTGTTTCGCGCTATCCCAAGCCGCGCGCATATTTCAAAAATAACCAGTTTTTCGTCCCCGGTACAATTCTCCGATTGGGCGGCGATCAATGCGCAAGCGTTGATTGCGGGCGCGGTAACGGCGGAAGCCGGTGGTCAAATAACGGTCAAATTTCGCGTTTATGACGTGTTTGCTGGCCAGGAAATGGGGCAGGGGCTGCAATTTACGGGGCGCGCCGATGGCTGGCGCCGGATCGCGCATAAAGTGGCGGATGTTGTATATAGCCGGATCACGGGTGAAACCGGCTATTTTGACAGCCGCGTGGTGTTTGTGTCTGAAACTGGGCGCAAGGGGTCACGTAAGAAACGTTTGGCCGTAATGGATTATGATGGCGAAAATGTGCAGTATTTGACGGATAGCTCTGCGCTGGTGCTTGCGCCGCGCTTCTCCCCCAGCGGAGATAAGCTTTTATATACCAGCTATGAAAGCGGGTTTCCGCGTATTTACCTGATGGATGTTGGCTCGGCGCGCCGCCGCGTTTTGCAAAACTCGAATGGTACAATGAGCTTTGCGCCGCGCTTTTCTCCCGATGGCAACTCGGTCGTATATTCGTTAGAAAAGGGCGGAAATACTGATATTTATATAATGAGCCTGTCCTCGGGAAAGCAACGACGTCTCACCAACTCGCCCGCGATTGAAACCGCGCCCAGCTTCTCACCAGATGGCACGCAGGTCGTGTTTGAAAGCGATCGCTCGGGGGATCCGCAGCTTTATGTAATGCCCGCGCGCGGCGGCAGCGCCAAGCGTGTCAGCTTTGGAAATGGCCGGTATGGAACGCCAGTGTGGTCGCCAAGGGGTGATATGATTGCCTTTACAAAGCAAAGTAAGGGGCGCTTTCACATCGGGGTTATGCGCGTTGATGGATCACAAGAACGCTTGTTAACCGCGTCGTTTTTGGATGAAGGGCCGAGTTGGTCGCCAAATGGCCGGGTGATCATGTTCGCCCGTGAAACCCAAGGTGCAAATGGGGCTTCCAGCCTTTACTCTGTGGATGTTTCGGGGCGAAATCTAAAGCCTGTTCGTACGCCGGATGGCGCGTCTGATCCTGCGTGGTCTCCCTTGGGTGGGTGAAATACCAAAACCGTTGTGACATATCGTTGATCAATGATTTTAAATGTTTTCCGGATATGCTAGGCACATAAAAAAGCGAGGGGCAAATGTGATGAGACGATGCGCACGTTGGTTTATTTTAACGGGAATTCTTTTCCTCGCCGCCTGTTCTGAAACCGGAACAGGAGGGTTTGGCAGCGGATCAAGCTTTGGCACGGATCCTGCTGGCGCGATTGGGGATCCAACTTCGCCTGCCTATTTCCAATCTGCAATTGGGGATCGGGTGGTTTTTGAGATTGATCAATCAAGTTTGACCGAGGCAGGGCGCGTTGTTTTGGATGGGCAGGCGGATTGGCTGTTGGAAAATGGTGATTACTCTATTCTGGTTGAGGGGCATGCAGACGAGCAAGGCACTCGCGCGTACAACCTCGCGCTGGGTGCGCGCCGCGCCAATGCTGTGCGTGAATATCTTTCGGCGCGCGGCGTAGCTGGATCGCGCATTCAGACGGTGAGTTTTGGCAAAGAGCGCCCGATTGAGCTTTGCAGCAGAGAAAGCTGCTATTCTGTAAACCGGCGCGCGGTCACCTTGTTAGATAATCTGGGGTCATAAACCGATGGCTGGGCCCTTGCTTCGTGTTGTGTTATGGGCCTTTTTACTGTGCTCTGGGGCGGTATTTGCCCAAGAAAAAGATCAGTCTTTGGCGGATATCCGCCAAGATCTTGGCGTGCTTTATATTGAGATCCAAAAGTTAAAGCGCGAATTATCGACCACGCAACTGCCCAGCGGTTTGCAGTCGGGCGATAGTGTTTTAGAGCGGGTGAATGCGATAGAATTGGAATTGCAGCGATTGACCGGGGCAACGGAACAGTTAGATTATCGGCTGAAGCGTGTGGTTGAAGACGGAACCAATAGGATCGGTGATCTTGAGTTTCGCCTGATTGAACTTGAAGGCGGCGATATTTCAAACTTGGCCGACACCACCACCTTGGGCGGTGATGCAGAGCTTCAGGAACAAACCGTGCCTATCGAAGCCTCCCCTGAATTGGCTGTCGGAGAAGAGGCAGATTTTGATCTTGCACAAAGCGCATTTGACGCGGAAAACTATATTGAAGCTGCCGAAATGCTCAACCGTTTCAGCCAGACCTATCCCGATAGCCCGTTGATCGCAGAGGCCCATTTGCTGCGCGGCAAGGCCTTTGAAGCGGTAGAAGATTATAAAGCCAGCGCGCGTGCTTATTTAGAAAGTTACAACACGCTCAAATCTCCAGATGCGCTGCAAAGGCTGTCTAATTCTTTGATCAGCTTGGGGCAGATGGAGACCGGATGTCAAATGTTATCGCAAGTTGAACTGTTGTTTCCGGGTACGTCCTACGCGGTAGCTGCGCAAAGTGAAATGCAAAGGTTGCAGTGCTTTTGAGCGATAGTAGCGCGTTGAAAAGTGAATTTTCATCTGCGCTAGTTACATTATTAGGATCCCACAAACCTAGCCATATTGCGCTCGCTGTTTCTGGAGGGGGCGATAGTATGGCGCTGATGGTGCTTGCGGCGGAATGGTGTCACAGTCAACGCATGCGTTGCAGCGTGATCACCATCGATCACGATTTGCGTGCGGGCAGCGCTGATGAGGCAATTTTCGTGGCGCGGCAAGCTGAAAAACTGGGCGTGTCGCATCGGACTGGGCGATGGAATGAGCGCGTAGACGGGGGGAATTTGCAGAAAAAAGCCAGGTTGGCGCGCTATCGTTTGATCGATGAAATGCGCGATGGCGCCGATGTCGTGCTCATGGCGCACACGCTTGAGGATCAGGCTGAAACCGTCTTGATGCGTTTGCGCCGCCCAGCGGGTGTTGATGGTTTGGCCGGAATACCACAAAAGCGGCGGGTTTTTTCCGAGCAGGGTGATTTTTGGCTTTTGCGGCCCTTATTGAAAAGCTCGGGCGTTAAGTTGCGCGCATTTTTAAACGATCAAGCTGTGGATTGGGTTGAGGATCCGTCAAACTCTGACAGAAAATACGAACGCGTGCGGATGCGCCAGCATCTTCCTGAATTGGCGCGCCAGGGCATCACCGCCCAAGATTTATCCAATATCGCCGCCAAAATGGCGAAATCAAAAATGCAATTTGACGCGCAAGTTCATCAGGTGGCAGAGATGTTAACCGAAGAATATAGCGGGGATCTGCGATTGCGCTTATCTGCCTTTTGCGGCCTGCCGTCTTTGTTACAAAAGCGTCTGTTTTCAAAAGCTTTGTGCTGGGTGTCTGCGAACCCGTATCCGCCGCGGCAGGCGGCGCGTGATCAGGCATTGGACTTGCTGCTTTTGGGCAAAGCCCAGACGCTTCATGGTTGTATGATGTTTTTGTGGAAAAACTGTCTTTACATCACGCGGGAAGCGCAGGCGATTGCGCCCGAGCCGGTTGCGCTGCGGCCAAAGATGTTATGGGATAAGCGTTGGCGCCTCACAATGTCGCAGGCCTCGCCATCTGCCAAGCTTTGGGTGGCAGCACTTGGACCTACTGAGGCTGCGAAACTACGCCCGCATCTTGATATTGACCTGCCGTTTAAAGCGTTGGTGGCGCAGCCCGCTATTTTTGATCAAACAGGATTTTTATGCGCACCCGCTTTGCGCCCGCATTCTGGCCTGCAGGCCCAAATATGGCCCAGAGATTTCATTGAATCGCTTCGGCCCTATTGAACCTGCGCGTTTGATGGCTATTTAACTCGATACAGCGCCGTGTTACACACGGGGGTAATTTTTTTGGAGAAGTTCCTTGGGCAATAACCGCAACATAGCCTTCTGGGTCGTTTTGTTTCTGTTGATCGTTGTTTTATTCAACGTCTTTAACTCTGGCAGTGGCGCGATGCAAAGCCGCGAGATGAGCTATTCCGATTTTGTCCAATCGGTGGAAAGCGGCAATGTCACTGCCGCCACGCTGGATGGCGAAAAAGTGCGGTTCATCGGTTCTGATAACTCTGAATATATCACGATCCGTCCAGATGATGCGAATGTTACGGATTTATTGATCGCGAATAAAGTCGCGATCCGCGCCGAGCAGCAGCAGCAATCCGGGCTGCAATCGTTTTTGGTGACACTGTTTCCGTTTTTACTGCTTATTGGGGTTTGGATTTTCTTCATGAACCGCATGCAAGGCGGTGGCAAAGGCGGCGCAATGGGGTTTGGGAAATCGCGTGCCAAAATGCTGACAGAGAAGCAGGGCCGCATCACGTTTGACGATGTGGCCGGTATCGATGAAGCCAAAGAAGAGCTGGAAGAAATTGTAGAATTTTTGCGAAACCCGCAAAAGTTTAGCCGCTTGGGAGGTAAGATCCCGAAAGGCGCTTTGCTTGTGGGCCCTCCGGGTACGGGTAAAACCTTGTTAGCACGCGCTATTGCGGGTGAAGCGGGCGTGCCGTTCTTTACGATCTCGGGATCTGATTTTGTGGAAATGTTCGTTGGCGTCGGGGCAAGCCGTGTGCGCGATATGTTTGAGCAAGCCAAGAAAAATGCGCCTTGCATCGTGTTTATCGATGAAATTGACGCTGTTGGGCGAAACCGCGGCGCGGGGTATGGCGGCGGCAATGATGAGCGCGAGCAAACGTTGAACCAATTATTGGTTGAAATGGATGGGTTTGAAGCCAATGATGGTGTAATCATTCTGGCGGCGACCAACCGGCGCGATGTGCTTGATCCTGCGTTGCTGCGCCCGGGCCGATTTGATCGCCAAGTGACGGTTCCAAACCCTGACATCAAGGGACGTGAGAAAATTTTAAACGTACATGCGCGCAAAACTCCCCTTGGTCCGGATGTAGATCTGCGGTTGATTGCCCGCGGTACGCCCGGGTTTTCAGGGGCTGATTTGGCCAATCTGGTCAATGAAGCTGCTTTGATGGCTGCGCGGATTGGCCGATCCACAGTCGCGATGGTAGATTTCGAAAATGCCAAAGATAAAGTGATGATGGGGGCCGAGCGGCGCAGCATGGTGCTGACCGCCGATCAAAAGGAAAAAACGGCTTATCATGAAGCTGGTCATGCGGTTGTGGGAATGGCCCTGCCGCAATGCGATCCTGTTTATAAGGCAACCATTATTCCACGCGGTGGAGCATTGGGGATGGTTGTATCCTTGCCAGAGATTGATCGGTTGAACTGGCATAAATCTGAATGCGAAGAAAAAATGGCAATGACGATGGCCGGCAAAGCCGCTGAAATTATCAAATATGGCCCCGAAAATGTGTCAAACGGGCCGGCGGGCGATATTCAGCAAGCCTCGGGTCTGGCGCGGGCCATGGTGCTGCGCTGGGGCATGTCTGATAAGGTTGGCAATATCGATTATTCTGAAGCGCATGAAGGGTATTCGGGCAATACGGCGGGTCTGTCCGTTTCGGCCAATACCAAAGAGATGATCGAAGATGAAGTGAAGCAGTTTATCGCAACCGCGTATGAGCAAGCCCATGCAATCTTGATTGAGCGCAAGGATGAGTGGGAACGCTTGGCGCAGGGTCTGCTTGAATATGAAACATTGACGGGCGATCAAATCAAAAACGTGATGCGCGGCGATCCCCCTGAAGCCGATGACGATGCGGGCAGTGCGGCAGGGGGCGAAAAACCAGCCTCCATCACCGCTATTCCCAAAACCAAGCCGAAAGCCAAGCCTTCAGCAGATGGAGATATGGCACCCGAACTAATCTAACAGCGCCAAGCGGAAAGAACGTCCGCGCTATGGTTGCTATGGGTGGGGGGCATCTAAGCGTGGTCTGCGCGGATGCGTTTAGATACGGATTTACGGTATCTCAATTAAAAACGGTGATCTTAAGAGTTAGATCACCTTTTTCTTTTGCCGTGTGCGTTTATTTGGCCAACGGATCGTTGGCAGAGGTTCGGCAGATTCACGCTGACGCCAAAAACTGGCTTTAGGCGTGAATGGCGCCATCGCCGCAAGCCAAAGCGGCCTCGCGTACTGCTTCTGAATATGTGGGATGGGCGTGGCAGGTTAACGCCAAATCTTCGGCGGATGCGCCAAATTCCATCGCAACGCAGATTTCATGAATCAAATCTCCGGCCGAGGGCCCTATTATATGCGCGCCCAAGATGCGGTCGGTTTGCGCATCGGCCAATAGTTTGACAAAGCCATCTCCGGCAAAATTCGCCTTGGCCCGGCCATTGCCCATAAAGTTGAATTTTCCAACTTTATAAGCGCGGCCCTGCTCTTTCAGCTGTGCCTCGGTTTGGCCCACATTGGCAACTTCCGGATGCGTATAGATCACGCCTGGGATCACATCATAATTCACATGCCCATGCTTGCCTGCGATCACTTCGGCCGCGGCCATACCCTCATCCTCGGCTTTGTGCGCCAGCATTGGCCCATCAATCGCATCGCCAATTGCATAGATGCCGGAAATATTGGTTTGCCAATGTGAATCGGTTTTGATCTGACCGCGCTCGCTGACCTCTATGCCAAGATCGGCCAAGCCCAACCCATCCGTAAACGGCTTTCGCCCCGTTGCCACCAAGACAGTATCTGCGTCTATCTGGTGCGTGCTGTCATCTTTGCGCAAAGTATAACTGACTTTGGCTTTGGTTTTAAGCTTTTCAACGCCGCTCACAGCTGCGCCCATGATAAATTTCAAGCCCTGCTTTTTCAGAATGCGCTGGAAGGTTTTTTGAACCTCTGCGTCCATTCCCGGTGTGATCGCGTTTAAAAACTCTACCACGGTCACATCACTGCCGAGCCGCGCGTAAACCGATCCAAGCTCTAAGCCAATCACGCCCGCACCGATCACCACAAGTTTTTTCGGAATCTTGGCCAAGCTTAAGGCCCCGGTTGAGCTGACCACGGTTTTTTCGTCGATCTCTATGCCGGGCAGGCTAGAGGGCGTGGAACCGCTGGCAATAATAATATTTTTCGCCTGATGACTTTCATCGCCCACTTTGACCACACCGGCCTCGGGAATGCTGCCCCAGCCTTTCAGCCAATCGATTTTGTTCTTCTTGAAAAGAAATTCAATACCCTTGGTGTTGCCCTCAATCGTTTCGGTTTTATACGTTTGCATCTGCGACCAATCTACCGTTGGCGATTTGGCATTCAGGCCCATTTTTGCAAAATTATGTTCGGCTTCATGAAGCATATGTGACGCATGCAGCAGTGCTTTGGAAGGAATACAGCCCACGTTCAGGCAGGTGCCGCCCAAGGTTTCCCGCCCTTCAACACAGGCTGTTTTAAGTCCCAGTTGAGCGCATCTGATCGCCGCAACATAGCCCCCGGGCCCGCTGCCAATCACAATTACATCATAGCTCGCCATTGTTATTTCCTTTCGCAGCGCGGGGGGTATTTCCCGCCTAAGCCGTCAGTAGTTTTGAGTTTCACCCTAAAGATCCATCAGCAAGCGCCGGGGATCTTCAAGCGCGTCCTTCACGCGGACTAAGAAGGTTACGGCGCCTTTACCATCCACGATCCGGTGGTCATAGCTGAGGGCCAGATACATCATCGGCCGGATCACCACTTGGCCATTCACGGCGATGGGGCGGTCTTGAATTTTATGCATGCCCAGGATTCCCGATTGCGGGGGGTTCAAAATAGGAGAGGACATTAATGAACCATAAACTCCGCCATTTGAAATCGTGAAAGTGCCGCCTTGCATTTCTTCCATGCTTAGCTTGCCGTCGCGGGCGCGCTGCCCTTTTTCGCTGATCGCTTGCTCGATGGCGGCAAAGCTCATCGCATCAACATCCCGAATCACGGGCACAACCAAGCCGGTTGGCGTGCCAGCCGCGATGCCCATATGCACAAAGTTCTTATAAACTATATCGGTGCCATCTATTTCGGCATTGACTTCGGGAACCTCTTGCAAAGCGTGGCAGCAGGCTTTGGTGAAGAAAGACATGAAGCCAAGTTTGACACCATGCTTCTTTAAAAACAGATCTTTATATTCTGATCTAAGATCCATCACGGCGCTCATGTCGACTTCGTTATACGTTGTCAGCATGGCGGCCGAATTCTGGCTGTCTTTTAGGCGCCGTGCAATGGTTTGACGCAAGCGCGTCATTTTAACCCGCTCTTCACGCGCTGCATCGCTGGCCATAACGGGGGCGCGTGGCGTGGCTGGTGTTTGAGCGGTTGCGGCTGGCGTGCGCGCGGCGGCGGCGACAGCCCGGGTTACATCTTCTTTCATTACCCGGCCATCGCGGCCGGTGCCTTGCACCGTGCTGGGCTTAAGACCCGC